>Ga0310038_10000034_pt1 | contig 177396 bp, 159 predicted proteins | sample Sb_taG_6_FD_200461 | JGI IMG/M metagenome (GOLD analysis project Ga0310038, IMG submission 200461) | Peat soil microbial communities from Weissenstadt, Germany - Sb_50d_4_PS metaG (v2) (version 2) | ecosystem: Environmental > Terrestrial > Soil > Wetlands > Peat | place: Germany: Weissenstadt... | reverse complement strand
CGATTTCGTGGAAGCTCCTTCGCAGATGCTCGAGGAATGGATTCGTAGCCCGCAGGTGCTGGCTAAGTTCGCCCGCCATTACAAGACGGGCGAGTCCATCCCTGCGGAACTGGTCGCGCGCATGAAACGCGCTTCCGCCTTCGGACGCGGCGGCTGGGTCACCCAGCAGAACCGCTACACCGCCATTTCCTACGACATTTACAAGGATAAGCCCGGGGATGTCGACCTCGATGCCGTCACCCTCGACAGCGGCCGCCGCTACACGTTCTTCACTCCTCTGCCCGAAACCCACCTGTGGGCCTCGTTCACACACCTCGGTGGCTACTCTTCCGCTTATTACACTTACCTCTGGGACAAGGTGATCGCGGAGGACTTCTTCGTGCAGTTCGATCATCAAAATTTGCTCGCGGGCGACGCTCCCATGCGCTACCGCCGCCTCGTGCTTGAACCGGGAGGGTCCATGTCAGCGAATGATCTGGTCAAGAATTTCCTCGGCCGCCCGCAAAACATCACCGCGCTGCAGAAATGGATGGCAGAAGAATTCGACGCGGATGGAGGCGACGCCAGATCAGCCGGACACTGAGGCTGTCGCCTGCGCCCAGAAGGACCTGCCGCGCGCCAATTTTCCTGGCGGGCCTGTCGATTTTGACCCCGACCGTTCGACTAACTAGTGTGAGGGTATGGCTGAGCGAAAATCGGAAAAGGAAGTCATCCTTTTCGAAACAGGGGTATCTAACAACCACGAAATCAAAGGAAGAGGAGAAGCAGAACCATGGAAACAAAACCTACGCACGAACAAGCACAACTCCAGCTGCAAGTCTACGAACAGCGCCGCGAGGCACGGTTGCGCCAGGCACGAGACTGGTTCTTCAAGAACTATTTAGTCGAGAACTTCGACGACGCTATGCGAATCGCAGCTCCGGGAACGGAAGGAGGAGCATTCGCGATGATGGTGCTCGGCTACTGGGACCAAGCCTGCGCGCTGCTCAATTACGGCCTGCTTCACGAGGACCTGTTCTTTGAGACCACGGGCGAGTTCTTTGGGGTATGGGAGATTGCCAAGGCAATGGTCCCACAGGCTCGGGAACGATACCAGAACAGGCAGTTTCTTGGACACCTCGAGAAAGCCGCACAGCGTTACGAAGCCTGGATCGAGAAACGCTCACCCGGCCACGTCGCTGCCATGCGCGGGTTCATGAAGCAGATGCGCAGTCCGGCCACGAAGGCGGCTTGAGGCCTGATCCGCACTCGACGTCAACCGCTCGATGAGCCTGCGACGGCCCGTGGTTTCAAATCGTGCTTTGGGCGCCGCAGGCTCCTTTAGCGAGCCAACTCCTTGTCGCGCGTGGATGAACGCAAGCCCGGGAATCTGCATGAGAAAGCTGATTGTTTCAAACGTAGTATCGCTGGATGGCTTCTTCGAAGGACCCAACCATGGACTCGATTGGTTTGTCCCTGACGAGGAGTTCTTTGAATATGCCAAGGACATGCTGCGTGCGGCGGACACACTTTTGTTCGGGCGTGTAACGTATCTACACATGGCGAATTACTGGCCGTCCGCCCCGGCTGATGAAATCGCCGACAAAATGAATAATCTGCCGAAAATTGTTTTCTCCAAGACCCTGCAGACGGTGAACTGGAATAATTCGAGGCTGGTAAGCAACAACATCCAGGCAGAAGTCACGAAATTGAAGCAACAGCCGGGGAAAGACATGGTGGTCCTGGGCAGCGCCCGTCTGGCATCGGCGCTTCTGCAAATGGGGTTGATTGACGAATACCGGATCATTCTCAGCCCGGTTTTGATAGGCCGCGGCAACCCGCTGTTCCAGGGCATCAGGGAAAGAATTCGCCTGAAGCTTGCCGCGACAAAGGTTCTTGGATCGGGAGTCGTTGTACTGAGCTACCAGAAACCCTAAACAGAAGTCTAAACAGAAGAGGGTGGGCCAGGTAGGACCAGCAATGAATCCAACCAACGAGAGGAAGCGATGAGCAGCGTACGAGTACTGGTCGGCACACGCAAGGGCGCCTTCGTCCTTATGTCGGACGGTAAGCGCGAGAACTGGGAGGTCAGCGGCCCGCATTTTGCAGGCTGGGAGATGTATCACGTCAAGGGATCGCCTGCAGACCCAAATCGCCTGTACGCGTCGCAGTCCAGCGGGTGGTTTGGCCAGATCATTCAACGCTCCGACGATGGCGGCAAAACCTGGCATCAGCCGGGAACGCGGCCCGGAGAACCGCCCACCCCAGGCCCCCCGAAAAGCGCGAGCAACAAGTTTGTTTACGACGCCTCTGCCGAAACCGGCAAGACGCTCACCACGCATCAGTGGTACGACGGCACGCAGCATCCCTGGGAGTTCAAGCGCGTTTGGCATCTCGAACCCTCGCTCACCGATCCCGACACGGTCTACGCAGGTGTTGAGGACGCTGCCCTGTTCCGCTCGACCGACGGTGGCGAGAACTGGCAGGAACTTTCCGCACTGCGCGGTCACGCCTCTGGTCCCAAATGGCAGCCCGGCGCTGGCGGCATGTGCCTGCACACCATCATCCTCGATCCGAGCAATCCGCAACGGATCATCATCGCCATCTCAGCTGCGGGTGCATTCCGCACCGACGATGGCGGCAAGACCTGGAAGCCAATCAACCGTGGATTAAAGTCCCAATACATCCCCGATCCGACTGCCGAGGTCGGCCACTGCGTTCACCACATCGCGATGAACCCGTCGCGCCCGGGCGTGCTGTTCATGCAGAAGCATTGGGACGTGATGCGCAGCGACGATGCCGGCGACAACTGGAAAGAAGTCAGCGGCAACCTGCCCACCGACTTCGGATTCGTGATCGACGTACACGCCCACGAGCCCGAGACCATCTACGTCGTTCCCATCAAGAGCGACGGGGAGCATTTTGTTCCCGAGGGCAAGCTGCGCGTCTACCGCAGCCGCACCGGTGGCAACGAGTGGGAGCCGCTCACCAAAGGTCTGCCGCAAAAAGACTGCTACGTCAACGTGCTGCGCGACGCCATGGCCGTCGACTCGCTCGATAAGTGCGGCATTTATTTCGGGACCACGGGCGGGCAAGTGTACGCCTCGGCAGATGCCGGAGACAGCTGGAATCCGATTGTGCGGGATTTGCCGGCGGTGCTGTCGGTCGAAGTGCAGACGCTGGCATAGCATCGGCTGAACCAAGGAGTACTTATGCCTCAAATCACGCCAAGGATTACGCCATTCTTGTGGTTCGACAGCCAAGCCGAAGAGGCCATGAACCACTACCTCTCAATCTTCAAAAACGGCCGCGCGCTCAACGTCAGCCGCAAGGACGGCAAAGTATTCACGGTCACTTTCGAACTGGAAGGCCAGCGGTTCATGGCGTTGAATGCAGGACCGATTTTCAAGTTTAACGAAGCGGTTTCGTTCTTCGTGAGCTGCGAAACCCAGGCGGAAGTGGATGAACTCTGGGAAAAGCTCTCCGCCAGCGGAGAAAAAGGCCGCTGTGGCTGGCTCAAAGACAAGTACGGCCTGTCGTGGCAAGTCATTCCCAAAGCGCTCGGCCAGCTGATGAGCGATCCCGACCCCAAAAAAGCGAAGGCTGTTATGCAAGCCATGCTCAAGATGAACAAAATCATCATCGCCGATTTGGAGAAGGCTCACGCGGGGGAGGCCGCCGCCTGAGCTGTATTCCGTGCAAGACGAACTTCCAAGCTCGTTCTGGTTCTAGATGTCAGACTCAGAAGACTGCGCAGTGATTAGACGAAGATCCTGGTTCACCGCGCGCTCGGCGATATTGGGTTTAGCGGTGATTATTTTTTGCTGGATCGTCGTGAGGCATATTCTCCGCCTTCGCGCTCTGGGATACGTGGATTCAGCGATCTTCACTATGAGGAACCTCATGAGGAACCTCGTGGTCGAGGAAGGCAAGTTCGCAGAAACTCACCCCAGTCTTGGTTACACGTGCGATCTAACAGATCTTGCCTTCGCTAGAACAATCGTGAATGGGAGAAAGAACGGATACATGTTTGAGCTCACGGAATGCCGGCCAGCAGCAGGAGTCAGGCCGAACTCAAGTTACCACTTGACTGCAAGTCCGCTAGGTCATGATCTGCCGGCATACTGTGCGGATCAGTCCGGCATTGTGAAAGCAGACTATGATGGATCAGCAAGAAACTGCCTGAAGAATGGTCAAGGCCTCTAGTCGAGCAAAAACGAGTCCCCATGATCCGAGTCGTCCTCCCCCCACACCTCCGAAACCTGGCCCAAGTTCGCGGCGACGTCGAGCTTGAAGTCGCATCCCCGGTCACGCAGCGCTCCGTCCTCGATGCGCTCGAGGCTCGCTATCCCATGCTGCGCGGCACCATCCGCGACCACGTCACCCAGCAGCGCCGCGCGTTCCTCCGCTTCTTCGCCTGCGAGGAGGATCTCTCCCTCGATCCGCCCGATGCCCCGCTCCCCGACGCCGTCGCCTCCGGCAAGGAGCCTTTTATCGTAATTGGCGCCATCGCCGGGGGATAGTGGCCCCCCGGGAGCAGTTGATTCGTATCAGGGCATGCCTTCAGGCATGCCGCTTTTGGCTGCGAATGAATGCGCCTTTAGGCGCTGAATCATGCGGACGACGGAAGCCGGATGCCGCCTCATCCCCTCGCTTGCCGCGCCTTCCACCCCCGCTGTAGCATCAATACTCAGGGCATTCATAAGGAGACATCATGGCAACCGACACTCTGGCTTCCCCGGCCACTCTCAGCCACACGCCAACGAAGGTCCTCAGGAACTTCATCGATGGCGAGTGGGTCGACTCCTCCACCGGCGAGACCTTCGAAGATCGCAATCCTGCCGACACCCGCGACGTGGTGGGAATCTTCCAGAAATCGGCCAAGGCCGACGTGGACGCCGCCGTCGACGCCGCCAAACGCGCTTTCGCCAGGTGGCGCCTCGTCCCCGCCCCGCGCCGCGCCGAGATGGTATTCCGCGCTGCCGAAATCCTGATTGAGCGCAAGGAAGACCATGCCCGCGACATGACCCGCGAAATGGGCAAGGTCCTCGCCGAAACCCGCGGCGACGTGCAGGAGGCGATTGATGCCGCCTACTACAATGCCGGCGAAGGACGCCGCCTCTTCGGCCCCACCGTCCCCTCCGAGATGCCCAACAAGTTCGCCATGGCCATACGCCAGCCCATCGGCGTCTGCGGCATGATCACGCCGTGGAACTTCCCCATGGCCATCGCCTCCTGGAAACTGCTGCCCGCCATTGTGTGCGGCAATACCTGCGTCATCAAGCCCGCGCAGGACACTCCGCTCTCCACCTTTAACCTGGTCCGCGCCCTCACCGACGCCGGTGTGCCCAAGGGCGTAGTCAATATCGTGACCGGCTTCGGATCGATGGTCGGCACGCCGCTCGCCGAGCACGCCGACGTGCGCGCCATCTCTCTGACCGGCTCTTCGGAAGTCGGACGCATCGTAGGCGGCATCGCCGCCAAGAGTTTCAAACACTGCTCGCTCGAACTCGGCGGCAAGAATCCCATGATCGTCCTCGACGACGCCAACCTCGACCTCGCCATCGACGGCGGTCTCTGGGGAGGTTTCGGCACCACCGGCCAGCGCTGCACTGCAACCAGCCGCATCATCGTGCAGAAGGGCATCTACGGCGAGTTCGTCGACAGATATGTGGAGCGGGCGAAGAAACTGAAGGTCGGCAATGGCCTCGACGAAACGGTCGAGATGGGTCCCGCCGTCAACGAAAAACAGCTGGAGACCGACCTCAGCTACGTCGAAATCGGCAAGAACGAAGGCGCCAAGCTGCTCTGCGGCGGCAACCGCCTCGACAAAGGCGCCTATCAGTACGGCTGGTTCATGGAGCCGACCGTTTTCACCGACGTCGATCCCAAGATGCGCATCGCGCAGGAAGAAATCTTCGGCCCCGTCGTCTCCGTCATCCCCTGCGACGACTTGGAAGACGCGATCGAGATCGCCAATGGCATCGAGTACGGCCTCTCGTCCGCGCTCTACACCAAAGACGTGAACAAGGCCTTCTCCGCCATCCGCGACCTGTATGCGGGCATTACGTACATCAACGCCCCCACCATCGGCGCGGAGGTGCATCTGCCCTTCGGCGGCACCAAGGCCACCGGCAACGGCCATCGCGAAGGCGGCATCGGCGCTATCGACTTCTATACCGAATGGAAGTCAGTCTACGTCGATTATTCGGACAAGCTGCAGAAAGCCCAGATCGACCGGGCGGATTAAAGAGGACTCAGACTCAATTCGCGTTTTCCGTTGTTATTTATCGCCAGCTTTTCTGCAGAAGGGTACCTCGGTAATCTTGCCGTGAAACCTTCGAGCACCTACCGTGTGGGCTGGGGTTTCAATCGCTTCAGGCTCGTGCCGCAGGTGCTGCCTTGGTCGTCTGCTTTAGACAATGGTTCGAGGGGAGAATCCAGCGCAGGCTCGCTTTTGCGATGCTGATGCTTGCTCTCTTCACCACTGGCTTAGCCCCCTGCCTGCCGGCCCAGAGTTCGGCTAAGGCTGGCCGCAAGATACTGGTAACCGTCAAGCCTGACTACCCCCAAACTCTGAAGACCGCCCAAATTGGGGGCTTGGTCCGTTTGAGCGCGACCGTGCTTCCGAATGGCACCGTCGCCAAGGTTGAGATTCGGGGCGGCAACCCCATCCTCGCCGAGAGCGCGGTCACGGCAGTAATGAGGTGGAAGTACGCCCCCGCCCCATCCGAAACCAACGAGGAAATTTCCCTCAGCTTCAGCCCGCACTAACTCCGCTTGCGCCGCCCGTTCGTACCACCCACATTTCTCTGCCTCCTAGGCATTCTCTGCGGTTAGAATTTCCTTTGACCGCAGCCGGGACTTCACTGCGGCGAGGCTCTCCACCATGCCCATCACTCAAGCCCGCGAAGTCACCGCCGCCAAGCGCCTGGACAACGTCCGCTATGCCATTCGTGACCTGGCCTGCGTGGCTGACGAAGTCACGCAGCAGGGATACAAGGTTTTGCCGCTGAACGTCGGCGACCCGCTCAATTTTGATTTTCAGACTCCGCCGCACATCATCGAAGCCGCCTACAAAGCGATGCGCGACGGCAAGAATGGCTACGCACCGTCACCTGGCGTTCCCGAAGCGCTCGAAGCCATTCGCGGCGAGGCCGCGCGCAAGGGCATCAAGAGGGTGCGGGACGTCTTCGTCACCTCCGGCGTCAGCGAAACTGTCGACCTCTGCATCAGCGCCCTGGTCAATCCCGGGGAAGACATCCTCACGCCCAGCCCTGATTACCCGCTCTACTCAGCTGTTCTGTGCAAGCTGGGCATCGCGCTGAACACCTACGACCTCAACGAAGACGACGCGTGGCAGCCGGAACTCGCCGACATCGAACGCAAGGTCACACCTCACACCCGCGGCATCGTGCTGATCAATCCCAACAATCCGACTGGATCGCTGTGCACACGGCAAATGCTCGAGCAGATCGCGGAGCTGGCACGCCGGCACAACCTTGTCGTCTTCTCCGACGAAATCTACGACAAGCTCATTCTCGATTCTGAAAACGAAAAAGACACGCCCCACATCGCTTTCGCCTCGGTTGCGCCTGACGTGCCGTGCATCACCTTCGGCGGGATGTCGAAGAACTACCTCGTTCCCGGATGGCGCATTGGCTGGGGCATCGTTTCGGGTGACGTGGCGGCCGTGAAGCCTTACACCGAAGGCATTCACCGCCTCCTGCGCGCGCGCCTCTGTGCCAATCATCCCGAGCAATACGCCATCAAGCCCGCGCTGGAAGGCCCGCAGGACCATCTTGTGGAAGTGCGGCGCAAACTGCGCTCCCGCCGCGATCTCACCCAGAAGTGGTGCGAGTCCACGCCGCGCGTGAGTTGCGTCGCTCCCCGCGGAGCATTCTACGCGTTCCCGCGCATCGACATCCCCGAAACCGACGAAGTCTTCGTCAAGGAACTCATCCGGCAGAAACACGTCATGGTCGTCCACGGCTCCGGCTTCGGGCAGAAGCCCGGCACCCAGCATTTTCGCATTGTGTTCTTGCCAGATGAAAAGACATTGACCAGCGCTTACGCAGGAATTGCCGAATTCATTCGCGAACGTTATGGAGAAGCCTGAACCAGTCCCGAAGTCCGAGGTATTGTTGAAACCGTCCTCTGCCGCCGAAAATCGGCGCCCAAAGCCACGTCTGCGGAATAGTCGTCAAAAAATTCTGTTTATAGCCATCGCAATGGTCCCTGTTTTGTATCCGCTTCATCTCGGCGCGAAAGAGGACGAATGCACCCGAACCGCCAGCATGCAGGTCTACTCAAATGCATTCCTCACAAAAGATGAGGCTGGCGACCTTGTTGGATATGAACTCGCACTTAGGCAGATTAACGACTCAACCGTGGAAGCTCTGCTGTTTGTTTACGAAGGAGCACCGGCGGACGGCATAACCTTGCCCGTTCGCATTTCAGGGAAGAATCTAACAATCGAAGGAAGCTGGGTCGAGCACTTGACTGAATACCCTTCCAAGAAGGAGATCGTACAGACGCACCCGGTCAAGGTAGATGGCAAGCTCGATTCAAGTTGGTTCTGGGGAACCATCACAATTGGCGACATGGTCACTTCACAGAGGGTGCGACTGAAGCGCGTGAGTCGTATTTGGGTCTGTAAGAAGTAAATGCTACATCCCGAGCCTCTGATTTACTATGCTGTTCCCAGCTTATGACCATGGTATAATGACCATGATCGAAGGTTTCCCGATGAAAACAATAGCGGCTGGATCGTTCAAGGTCCATTGTCTGGCGATCATGGATGAGGTTCAGTCCAAACGCCAGGCTGTGCTGATCACCAAGCGCGGCAAGCCGGTGGCCAAGCTCGTCCCGGTAGAGAAGGAAAAAGACGACATCTTCGGCTTCTTCAAGGGCAAAGGCAAGATCCTTGGAGATGTCGTGTCTCCTGCATTCACCCCCGAGGAATGGGGCGATCTGTATTGATCCTACTCGACACGCACATCGTCCTTTGGCTGGGCCTGGATCAGGCGCACCTCTCGAAGAATGCCCTTGCAGCGATTCACGAAGGGCGGCGGAGCAGCAGGGGTCTGTCCATCTCCGATGTGACTCTGGTGGAGATAGCCCAGCTTTCGCATCGCGGACGAATCGAGTTCCCTGCCGGCCTTGAATCCTTCCTGTCAGAAGTCGAACGCCGCTTTGTTGTCCTCCCGGTCACGGGCACCATCGCCTGGCAGGCGTTTGCACTGCCGGCCAGCTATCCAAATGATCCTGTGGACCGCGTCATCGGTGCGACTGCAATGATCGAAGATATTCCTCTGATCACCGCCGACCGCGCCATTCGCAAATCGCGGGCGCTGCCCACTATCTGGTAGGGATGGCTCGGCTTTCTCTTTCCCCGCGAATCTGCTTAAATCAAGACAGCGCAACTACCGGCGGCGTGCTGGTGTTCCTACAATTGTGGTTGACATTCATTCGCACATCCTTCCTGAGGTAGACGACGGCCCAAAAACCTGGGACGATTGCGTGGCCATGTGCCGCATTGCGGCCGCCGATGGCATCACGCACATGGTGGCCACACCTCACGCCAACGACCGCTACCACTACGACCGCGAATATCTGCAGGGGCTCGTCGCCCATCTGCAGGAACTGGCCGGAAGCGCACCCAAGCTGACCCTGGGCTGCGACTTTCACCTTTCCTATGACAATCTCCAGGACGTGCTGGGCAATCCCGCACGCTATGCGATCGAAGGTTCGAACTACATGCTGGTCGAGCTCAGCAACTACAGCATTCCGCAGCAGACCACCGACTGTTTCCTCAAACTGGGCGACCGCGGCATTACCGCTGTGATCACTCATCCCGAACGCAATCCGATTCTGCGCGAGAGCCCCCAGCGTGTTGTGGAGTGGGCCGAGCAGGGTTGCGTGATCCAGATGACGGGCTCAGCGCTGACCGGATTCTGGGGCGAGCGCGTGCGCCGAGCCGCGCATTGGCTGCTGGAGCACGACGCCGTTCATGTACTGGCCAGTGACGCGCACGACACGGAAAAACGTGTCCCTGTGCTCTCCACGGCTCGCGATGCCGCCGCCGAGATCTGCGGCGAGGAAGTGGCGGAAGCTTTGGTCGAAGGCAATCCGCGCGCTATTATCAGCGCCCAGCCTTTGCCCTACTTCCCGCGGCCGGTGATGGGGAATTAGTTCTCAGTTCTACTGGGGGCTGGATTCGTTGTGGTCAGGAGCGGCGGCCGGCTTGGGATCCGCGGCTGGGCCGGAGGATGGCGGCGGGGTGATGTGAGGAGCGGGCGTCCCATCGCCAGCGGGAATTCTTGCCGAAGCGGGATGCAGGCCGCCGGGTTCTGTCGTCATTGCACTTTCCGGGTTGAGCAGGTGGTCGTGGCTGGGTCCGAGGCCCAGGTCGATCAGCGCCCGCGAGTCCGGGACCGTCTTGCTTTGCCAGCCGTGGTCGGCCTGGTAGCGCCGCATTGCGTCCTCGCTGGCCTGGCTCCACTTTCCAGTCGCCTCCCCGCTCAGATAGTGCTCGCGGATCAGCGCTTCCTGAATCTCCTGCGCCCGGTCCGGATCAATCTTCTGCTGCCCACGGGCCGTTTTCTTCCTCTTTCGCGAGCTGGCATGCTTCGTTGTTGGCGGATGGCTGGCGGTGGCCGCTTTCGATTTGGGATGTGAACCCGCCGGCGGATGCGACGCGGGGTGGGCCTTATGATTGCTAGCCGAGGCTATTCCCGAGGCCTTCGCCGCCGCTTTTGCGTGCTTCTGCGGGTTTACCGGCTTGTTGCTCGCGGTGCTGTCTGCGGTGGTGGAAGTCTGCGCGCTTGCCGTGCCGACAACGCAGGCGCACGCGAGTCCCATGGCGCATACCGCGCCCAGCCATCGCCGTTTTCCCATTCCACGCCAATATCCCGTTTTCAATGCCAGAGCCTCAACTGCCAGACCTGCGCACCAACCGGACAATGCGCACAAAAGCAAAAACCCAACTGGAACCGGCATTGTAATCATCCTTGATGGAGGATGGCAATGCCAGTTCCCGTTGGGCTAGTCCAAGGTTACGGAAGTGTACCGGCCACAAAGATCGTGCCGTCTTGCCGCGATGAACCCCGGGGGCGGACCAGGAACACCACATCCTGACCGCTCTTCAGGCTCGACTCGACCCGCCCAAAATCCTCTTCGCTGTTGACGGGCTGCTTGTTGACTTCCAGGATGATGTCGCCGCGGCCGAGGTTGATATCCTCGGCGAATGAACCCGGCTTCACATCCTGCACGATCACGCCCTTGCCGGAAGGCATATCCAGGCGTTCGGCGATCTCCGGGGTCAGCTTGCGCACGACCACGCCAAATTTGGACTGTTTCGGCGTGCTGTCATCGCTGCCCTCACTATCGTCGTTCAGCCGCGCCGCAAAGAGTTTGGCGCGGTCGGCGACCGTCACTGTTGTTTCTTGTGCTTTGCTATTGCGCAGGAATCCGAGCGTTACCTTGGCTCCGGGCTTGCGCGACGCGATATCCGACACCAGTTCCGATCCCTTGGTGACCTTCTTGCCCTCCACGGTGGTGATGGTGTCGCCCACCTTCAATCCCGCCTGGTCGGCCGGGCTTCCCGCTACCACGCTCGACACCGTGACGCCGGACCCGGCGCCATAGACGCGGGTAATCGCCGGATTCTCCACGGCGTCAAACATGATGCCGATCGAGCCGCGCGACACGCGGTGATCGGGACCAATCAGCTGGTTGTAAACCTGCACCACGGTATTCGAGGGCAGCGAAAAGCCCACACCGGCGTAGGCATTCGTCTCGCTGAGAATCGCGGTGTTGATGCCGATCACTTCCCCATTCATGTTCACCAACGGCCCGCCGGAGTTCCCGGGGTTAATGGCAGCATCGGTCTGAATGAAGGTCTGGAATTGCCGGTTGGGCACGATGTCTCGCCCTTTGGCGGAAACAATGCCGGCAGTGACCGTCCCCACTTGCCCAAACGGGCTGCCGATGGCCAGCACCCAGTCGCCGACCTGCATACCGTCCGAGTTCCCCATCTTGGCTGCGGGTAAAGCATGTTCCACGTCGATCTTGATGACCGCCAGATCCGTCTCCTGGTCCTCTCCCACTACCTTGGCGTCGTGCTGCACGCCCGGCGGATCATCCTGCATCCGCACGCGGATGCGGTCGGCTTTGTCGATCACATGCCGGTTGGTGACGATGTACCCCTTGCTGTCGACCAGCACTCCCGAGCCCAGCGACCGTTCACGAATCGATCCATCGCCGCCACCAAAAGGATTCTGGCCTCCGGGGCCGCCAAAGAAGCGGTTGAAGAAGTCGTCCGCCCCTCCTCCACCATCCTCGTCATCTTGCCCGCCGCGGCGCCGGTGTGGGTTCTTGATGGTAGATTCCGTATTGATGTTGACCACGCTTGGCCCCAACTGCTTCGCAATCTGCGAGAACGCGTTGGACATCTGCTGCGGCGAGGGCACGGACAGCGGGGTCGCGTCGGAGGATTTCTGCCCTTCCTTGCCTTTCACCCCGTAGGAAACCACCGTGCCGATGAGAATGCCGACCGCCAAAGTAACCAAAATGCCGGCCGTAGAGGCCCACCCATGGGCCTTCATGCGCGTCCAGATTGCGCCCGAATCCATATGCCTACATCCCTCCGAGAACTGACAACCTCTTGATATTATACCCGTTTACGAGCCGAGGACCGGTGCGTACCCGGAATCACGCGGATCTTGTCGCACAAAGCCGCCATGCTGCGTTAGACGCACGAACTAAGGATTTCGTTTTACGGGATTCCAGAATTGTTCGGCTAGGTAAAGCGAATCGTGCCGGGCATCCCAGACTGGGCCAGATCTACTTCGCTTCGTAAACCGTCTTCCCGCCCACCACCGTCCGCAGCACTTTTGTGGCGAGAATCTTTTCCGCCGACGCCGCGGTCACGTCGCGATCCAGGACGACAAAATCCGCCAGCATTCCCGGCACCAGCTTGCCCTTCTCTTTTTCCTCAAACTCGGCGAAGGCCGCTCCCGTGGTGTAGGCGGCGATAGCCTGGTCCATCGTGATCTTCTGCTCGGGAAAGAATTCCTGCTTGCCGTTCTCGCCCTTGCGCGTGACGGCCGCGTACAGCCCGCGAAAGGGCGAGACTGGCTCAATGGGGTAATCCGTTCCAAAGGCCAGCGTCACGCCCTTGTTCAGAAACGCGGCCCAGGCATAGGCGTTCGCAACCCGCTTCGGTCCCAACCGGTCTTGCGCCCAACGCATGTCGGTGAGCAAATGGCTGGGCTGCACTGATGCAATTACTTTCAATTGCTTGAACTGAGCGATTTGCGCCGGCGTCGTGATCTGCGCGTGTTCTACCCGGAGGCGGAAATCGTCGCCACCGTTGGCGGCCTTCACCTTCTGCTCGCGCGCCGTTTTCTCAGCTTCCGCGAAGGCATCGAGCGCCATCTGGACGCCTTTGTCGCCGATGGCGTGAAAGCCCAGTTGGAAGCCGGCCAGGACGCGCTCTTTGGCCATTTCGTTCAGCTTCGGGGCTTCGTAGCGGGGCAAGCCGGAATTGTTCGGATCGTCTGCGTAGGGCTCGGACAACAGAGCCGTGTGCGAGCCCAGCGAGCCATCCAGAAATCCCTTCAACATGCCGGTGTGCAGCATCAAATCCGACTGCGCATGCGATTCGAGCCTGGTCTTCAGCTCGTCGACAGTCAGGTCGAACGGCAGCCATTCGGTGATGCGCGCGGTCAGCTTGCCTTCCCGTTCCAGGTCTTCGTAAATCTGAAAATCCTCCCAGGCCATGCAACTGGCCTCGACCGAGGAACAATCCTGCGCCGACGTGACGCCATGCTCAGCCAGATCGGCCAGAGCCAGGGTAATGGCCTGCTGGCGCATCTCACGCGTTGCCTTCGGAATGACCGCTCTCACCGCCGACGTAGCCATCTCGCGCAGGATGCCCGTGGGTTCGCCGCTTTCATTGCGATCGATGTGTCCACCCTCGGGATCGCGGCTGGCCAGCGTTATGCTCGCCAGTTGCAACGCCCGCGTATTCGCCACCGCAATGTGCTCGTCAATGCGGACCAGAAAAACCGGACGCCCCGACGAAACCTCATCCAAATCCCAGCGGCTTGGCAGCGCCTTCACCGGCCACAGAGTCTCATCCCATCCTCCGCCGACAATCCATTCGCCGGGTTTGGCCGCTTCCACCTTCGCAAGCACCCGGTTGCGCAACTCATCGAGAGACTTCACGCCGGTCAAATCGACGGTTAACTTCTTCAGGCCGGCATCGGCAAGGTGAACGTGCGCGTCATTGAATCCGGGCATGACGAAGTGCCCGCTCAGATCGATGACTTGCGTCTGTGGCCCCTTCAGCTTCTCGATCTCCACGTTCTTACCGACCGCCAGAATGCGGTCGCCGCGCAGCGCGATGGCCTCTTCCCGCAAAATCGAACTGAACGGAGTATTCGCCGGCACGCCGGTGTAAACATTCGCATGCACAAAGATGACGTCCGCTTTGGGCTTGGACTCCACTGTCCCATTCTGCGCTGAATTCTGTGCCAGCGCTTGCAGCGAACAGAACAGCACAGCACCTACGATGGCCGCTCCGAACCTTGAGATCGTTCGCCCGAAAATCATTCCCCTACCCCCGCCAGCGCGAGGAGCGTCAACAGAATCCGCTTCAATCCCAGCTCCCGCCCGTTGGAATCGAACCACTCCTGCAAAGTGTGTGCTCCACCGCCCGACCCGCCGCCGCCGATGGCGATCGCCTCCAGCCCCAGCGACAGCGGAATGTTGGCATCGGTCGACGCACGCTGCACCTGCGCCGCGTTGTTCAGCTGCGCATCGACCGCGCGTATCACCTGCAAAATCCGCGCGCCCATCGAGAGTTCACCCGCCGGCCGGTTCCCGATCACCACCACTTCGCAGCTCACGCCCGCCGGCCGCTTCTGCGCCGAGGACTTCATCTCGGCCGCCAGGGTTTCGTCTTCCACCGCGCGATTCAGCGCCAGCCGCAGCCCCTGCTCCAGCCGCTCCATCTCGGCCATCGAAGTCGAGCGGATGTCCACCTTCATGCTGGCTGACTCCGGAATCGAATTCACCGACGTTCCACCGCGAATCACTCCAATGTTGAACGTAGTCTTCGGCGCCGTAGGAACCGGCGTGGCGGTGAACGCATCAATCGCGCGGGAAAGAATGACAATCGGATTGGGCGCGCCAAAGTCGCTCCAGGAATGTCCGCCCGGCCCGCGCACGATTACTTCAAACCGCCGGCTGCCCAGAGCTTCGGCCACGATCGTGTCCGCGCCCGCGCCGTCGAGCACCACGCTGTAGGCAATCGAGTCCTTCCACCTCGGCGTGGAAAAAATGTGCCGCATGCCGCGCAGGTCGCCTTCGCCCTCTTCCCCTACGTTGCCAATGAACACAAACGGCAGCGCATGCCGGACGCGCACCGCCCGCAGCAGCGCGGCAATCGCCAGCATCGCCGTCACGCCCGCGCCATTGTCGGAAACTCCCGGCCCGTACAGTCGGCTTCCCTGCTGCCGGATATTCAGCGGCGTGTTCGTCGGAAATACCGTGTCGATGTGCGCGCTCAGAGCCACATAACGCCGCCCGAATCCAGGATGCACTCCGAACACATTGCCCACATCGTCAATGCGGACGTCGTCGAGGCCCACTTCGCGAAAACGCTCGGCCAGCCACGCCCCGCGCGCGGATTCGCCAAATGGAGGCGCCGGAATCCGCGCCATCTCCATCTGCCAGTGAGTGAGTTGCGGTTCCTGCGTGCGCAACCAGTTGAACGCCGACCGCACTTCCGGCGACGCCGCCAGACGCCCCACTTCCTGCTGCACCGCAGGAGCAAGCTCAGGCAAATCCGCGCGCGGAGGAGTCGGGGTCATGGAAAGTTATTGCGTCATCTTACAACGCGAGCGAAGGAATGGGGATTGGCAAGAGGAAGACAGCGTTTCAGTCTTCAGCCCTTCACATAGGCGAGCTTCGCCGCTACTTTTCCATCTCGCACGGTAAAAACGTCAACGCCGCGCAGGTGCCATGGCTGACCGTTGCGCATCTTGCGATAGACCCAGAGCACTGTGGCCCGGTTCCCGCTGACGATGACTTCTTCGGTCTCAAACCGCGCGTCGGGATTGCGGACGAACCATGCGCGCCAGAATTCGACCACGGCGGCCTTTCCGTCGATGCGCCGGCCGTCCGGGGCGGGCGACGTATCCTCAAACACTGTATCCTCGGTCAAAAACGCTGCCAACCCGTCAGCATCGTGCCGGCTGAACACCTCGTTGAACCTGTCAATGGTGGTGCGCGTCGCTTGCTCCTGTGACTGCACACTCTTCTCCAACACCATGGGAACCTCCCTTGAGGAACACAGACTCCCAAGCAGGAACACGGAACAAGTTACCACCAGGACGTGGCGAATAGCAGAGTGCATGTGCATTTAATTCTCCAGAACGTCTAGGCTTCTACACCGTCGAACACGATTCTGGCCGAAGGTTTTCTTGATATGCAAACGTCCATCTGGAATGCGGCAGGGTCACCGAAACTCTACACCAGCAAGCTCGCCACGTTCCCCGCCCGTTGTTCCACCGCAGCCACCAGTTTCTCAGTCGCCGGCACCTCGATCCCATGCCGGCGAGCACCGCGCAAGATCGGTCCTGCGATCGCATCCAGTTCCGGCGTCTTGCCTTGCGCAACGTCTTTCTGCATCGAGCTGCGAATGTTGCCCGGCATGTTCATCATCCCCGCGAGAACCGCCTCCACGTCAACTTTCGCGCCTTCGGCCGCGGCCACCACCCCCACTTCGCGCACGCACGATTCCAGTTGCTGTCTCCACACCGGATCAGACGCGATCTGCCCGGTTGTCAGGTCTCCCGCCGTCGACGTCAGCGCCAGCGGAGCCAGAAAAACCAGCTTGCTCCACATCAGCGTCGGCTCGTCGTCGACGAACCGGCACTCGAAGCCAAGTTGCTGAAAGTGATCGACCGTACTGCCGAGCAGAGCGAGTCCTGCCGAAGACACATTCAGCCGCGCAAAAGGAGAACGATGGATGATGTGCCCCGGCGCCACGCGCTCCGATTCCACCACGATCGTCGCCGCAATAACGCGCTCCGCGCCATATTTCGAGCGCAGAAGGGAAAGATGGTCAATCCCGTTGAGCAGGGGAACGATGGCTCGCACCGATTCAGGATTTTGCAAAGCGGCGAGTGCAGGCTCTAACTGGGTGGCCTTCACCGTAATCCAAAGTACATCAACGGGAGGCACGGAGGAAGCGCGGGAAACCGGCACGCTGAAGTTGCCAAACGCACTTTCAAGCTGGAGTCGTTCGGGATACGCCGCCAGAGTTTCGGGTCTGACCACCAGAGTGACCGAGTCGCCAGAATGCGCCAGACACGCGCCAATCAGGCCTCCCACTCCGCCCGCGCCGAGAATCGCATGTCGCATAAGTTATTGGGGTGGCGAGTGCATGCACGCGTCACTTCTTGTGCGCCGTCGAAGCTTCCACGCACTCTCGAATCTCCGCCTCGCTCAGCGTGTGGTCGCTCTGCTTGGCGCGCCGGTAAATGCGCTCCACCAAATCGTCTTTCACCGCGATCCCATGCCGCTCCAGCCAGAACAGGACGTTCGACTTCCCGCTCATCGGCCCGATATCGATGATCTGATCCAGTCCAAACACATGCGACGGCACGCCCGAATAAACTGTGTTGGCCAGCACGACATCGTCCTTGTGGTACGCCTTGATGATCGCCGCCGCGTGCACACCCGTGGCCGTGCGAAACGCGTCATCGCCAACAACGGGATAGTTTGCTGGAATGGGTACGCCCGTCGCCCGCGACACTGCCTGGCAGTAGCGTTTCAGCTTGGTCAGGTCCTGTTGATCCCACGGCGCGATGCCCATCAGCTTCAGGTTGACCAGCATCTGATCGATCTGCGTATTGCCCACGCGTTCGCCCAGCCCGATGGCGCATCCATGCACGCAATTTGCCCCCGCGATAATCGCCGCCATCGAGTTGGCGATGGCCAGGCCGCGGTCGCTGTGCCCGTGCCAGTCCACACGAATTTTCTCGCCCGAGGGCTTCACCACTTCCTCGATCACAAATCGCACCAGCGCCAGCGTACCCATGGGCGTGGCATGCCCCGCCGTGTCGCAAATGCAGATCGCCCGCGCGCCGCACTGGATCGCCGTCGCATACAGCCGCTTCACCGTCTCCGGATCGCAGCGGCTCGTGTCCTCGGTGACGTACATCACGTCCAGCCCGAGCGACACGGCATACGTCACGGCCTTCGCGGTCGTCTGCAGGAGAAAGTCGTCGGTCCAGCCCTCCGTGAAGCGGCGAATGGGACTCGATCCAATAAAAGTCGCGGCTTCGATGGCCAGCCCGGTTTGCTGCACAATTTCGGCAATCGGACGAATATCATTCTCATGCGTGCGCGCCGCGCAGTTGGCGCGGATCTTCATTTTGTGCGCGACGATCTCGCGCGCCAGCGCGGTCACCGCCTCGACCGCCCGAAGTCCCGCACCGGGCAAGCCAAGATCGAGCGAGTCGATTCCCAGAGCCTCCATGAGATGCAGAATTTCAATCTTCTCCGGAATCGAAGGGTCGCGTACCGACGGAGACTGCAGCCCGTCGCGCAGGCTTTCGTCGTTCAGCAGCACCGGCCCCGGCGGCTTCAATCCCGGCGGATGGTTCTTGTTCCAGTCGTAGATGAGCTCGGAATGGTTCATGGCAGTGATGTCATCCTGAACGAGCGCGTTTGCTGCGCGAGTGAAGGATCTGGGTGAGCGACCGCGCGCAATCGCCGGAAAGGCGATTGCAATAGGCGCGACGCGAACATCCTTACTTTTCTTTCGGCGGCAGCGTCAGCCCAAACACCGAAATCTGGCCCTGCCCCGCTACATTCACCACCGCTTCGCTGGGATTCGGCAGATACAGCGTTTGGCAGTGCTCGCAGCGGTAGACCTCGGCGTCCGGTCCCCAGGCCTTTTCTGCGTCCCCGCAAGCCTGCTCGATCACGTCCTTGGTGTAGAACCAGCGCTTCAAGTGCCCGCCACAAAACTTGCCCTTTTCGTTTTTCTCGTTGCAGGCGCGCTGTCCGGCCTTTTTGATCTTGACCTTATGATGAGGAAGCTGAGGAGGAGTTTGCATACCCGGAGTGGTGATTTCGCCCGTCGCCAATGCACTTACCCTCGTTCACGCGGCGTTCGCGCCGCCAGAGTCGGCCTTACGAGCGCCATTGTACTCGAAATTTCCACCCGAAGAAGTGTGGCGCGGGCGCCCGGCCCGCGCAGACGGCCAAGATTCCCGATGTCGTATGCTAGGCATGTTCCGGCAACCGGCACCACGCCAGAATGAGTTTTCGATAAACCTTCAGCCATGATCACGATTGTTTCCGGCCTGCCCCGCTCAGGAACTTCTCTGATGATGCAAATGCTGGCTGCGGGCGGCATGCCCATCCTTTCCGACGGCGAACGCCAGGCCGACGTCGACAACCCGCGCGGCTACCTCGAGTGGGAACGCATCAAGCAACTCCCCCAGGATCCCGCCTGCATTGCCGAAGCTGAGGGCAAGGCTGTAAAGGTGATCTCGCGCCTTCTGCTTTCACTTCCCACCGAGCGCGACTACCGCATTATCTTTATGCAGCGGCCGCTGCATGAAGTGATGGCGTCGCAGGACGAAATGTTGCGCCATCGCGGAACCTTCAAGGCCGAAGCCAACCCGGCCTTCATCTCATCGGCATTTGAGCGACACCTGCGCGAGGTCAACGCATGGCTCGATGGAAGACCCAATGCGACTGTGAGCCACATTTCCTATCACCGAGTTTTGAGCGAACCGCGCGCGGTGGCAAACGAACTGGCGCAGTTCCTGCAAACCGCTCTGGATGTGGACGCAATGGCACGGCAGGTGGACCCGGCGCTCTACCGGAACCGTTCGAAGTAGTTGATCTCCGCGCAGCGGGGCGAAATGTGGCGCGGGCGCCCCGCCCGCGTTGCCGCGTAGGCTGCGCTAGAACTCCATCTTCGGCTTCGCCTGCTCCGCTCCCACGCGGCCTACCTCAATCTCGGCCTTGAAATAGTTCTCGCCCTTCACCGGAGCTCCTGCCAGACGCCGCAGGATTGCGATCTGCCCTACGTGGGTCAGCGCATCGGCGATCGGTCCCTGAAAAAGCCTCTCGGCGGGCGCCTGCAGCGGTTCCGCAGACGCCAGGAAGTCATCGAACTTCTTCAGGGCTGCAAAAAATCGCTCAGCCTCCTTGTCCCAGGGCAAGGGTTTGGAATCGCTCCACGCCTGTTTGCCCGCGGCGATGGACCCGGCCCAGTCCATGAGGTCGCCCAAGTGTGTCAGAATCTGCCCCGCGGTGCGCGTCCCGTGGCCTGCTTGAAATTCGGCAAAGCCCCCCGGGGCACCGCGCAACGCCTTGCCGCCACGATAGGCCAGCGTGGCCAGCGTGTGGCGCAACAATTCGCGCTTCGGATCAGAATTCGAAGTGTGGCTCATGGCCACAAGGGTACACTTTCGGATGTGAGGTCGAAAACGATGTCGAGTAACACAGTTCCACCCGCCTCCGTCAGCCGCCAGAACGCCGAGCACTACCACTGGGGAAAAGATTGTGACGGCTGGCATCTGGTGAAGGATAAGAGCCTGAGCGTGATCGAGGAGTTCATGCCGTCCGGCGCCCGCGAGGTGCACCATCATCATACTAAGGCGCAGCAGTTTTTCTACATTCTTTCTGGCGAGGTGATGATGGAGGTGGAAGGGCGAACCACGTTACTACTTGCCGGCAGTGGAATCCGCGTCTTGCCGGGAGCTCGCCACCAGATCAGCAACCCGTCTTCCGGTCCGGTGCGATTCCTGGTCATCTCGCAGCCACCCAGCCACGGCGACCGCATTTCGGAGTAATCGGCCGAAGCAAAACAGGTTAAGTGGGGACAGCCGCCTTTGTACTTCGCTCAGGGCAAAGCCCGGATGCTTGTGCTCCGGCGCGGACCTGGATTTAGAGCTGCTTGCGCCCGAACACTCCCGCCGCGCGAACGGCCCCACGCAGACGCACGCCTAGTCTCCGCCCGAACTGCATGTCCAGAAAGCCTTCCATCTGCCGCGTGAAGCTCTCGCCGTAGCCGTGCCACCAGACCTTCTTCATTCCCGGCATGCGGTCGGTATCCAGGTATTTCACCCGCACCATTTCGTCCAAACCCCAGCGCCCGTGGGTGCGCCCGATCCCGCTGGCCTTCACGCCGCCGTGCGGAGCCTCACTGATCCCGAAACACGAAATCACGTCGTTAACCATCACGGTTCCCGTATGAATGCGCCGGCCCAGCCGCTCGCCGCGGGCCGGGTCGCTCGTCCACACACTCGCCGCCAGACCGTATTCCGAATCGTTGGCCAGCCGGACGGCTTCCTCGTCGTCGTCGAAGGCCATCACCGGCAGCACCGGCCCGAAAGTCTCCTCGCGCATGATGCGCATCTCATGCGTCACGTCGGCCAGCACGGTGGGAGCGTAGAAGTTTGCTCCCAGTTCCCGCAGCCGCGCCCCGCCCGCCAGGATTCGCGCCCCGCGCGCCTGCGCATCTTCCACGTGCGCTTCCACAATCCGCAACTGCCGCTCCTGGATCATCGGTCCGACATCGGTGTGTGGTTCCATGCCGTTGCCCACGCGAAGTTTCCTGGTCTTCTCGGCACATGCCTCGACAAACGGCGCGTACAGGCTGCGGTGCACATAGCATCGCTCCACCGACAAGCAAGCCTGCCCCGCGTTCACGAACGCTCCCCACACCGCTGCGCTCGAAGCCACGTCCACGTCTGCATCGTCGAGCACCAGCATGGGATCCTTCCCGCCCAGTTCCAGCACCACCGGAAGCAGGCGCTCGGCCGCGGCTACCGCGATGCGCTTGCCCGTGGCCACGCTGCCGGTGAACACCAGCTTGTCGATCGGCGATCGCAGGAGCGCCGCCCCCGCCGCACCTTCGCCCACCACGACCTGAAACACCGCCTCGGGCACGCCCGCCGCGTGGAGCAGCGACGCCAGTTCCAGCGCCACCAGCGGCGTCAACTCCGACGGCTTCAGCACCACTGCGTTCCCTGCCACCAGCGCCGCCAGCGTCTCGGTCGCCGGAATTGAAAATGGATAGTTCCACGGCGAGATAATTCCCACCACCCCATGAGGCTCGCGCACCAGGCGTCCGCTCTTGAGCTTGGTGATCAGATTTCCATGGGGCACGGGCTCATCGCGCAGCAGCCCCCACGCGTTGTCGATGAGAAATCGCGCCGCGTCGAGCACCACCAGCACCTCGGTGACCAGCGCTTCGGCCAGGGGCTTGCCAGCTTCACGCGTAATCACCGCCGCGATCTCCGACTTTCTGGCATACAGCCTCTGCTGAAACTCGCGGATCACGGCAATGCGCCGGCGCACTCCCAGTTCCGCCCAACCTGACTGCGCCGCGCGCGCCCGCGAGACTGCGGCCCAAACGTCGCTCTCGCCCGCGCAGTCAAACTCACGCAAAACTTCACCCGTCGCCGGATTCTGAGACGAAACTTTCCGCACCGCGATCTGTAAATCAGTGGCCATAGCAAAATTCTAGTCCTGTGTTGACATAGCTTGCTACGTCTACACTCCCTCCGCGTCCTCTGCGGCCGTTCTCCGCGTCCTCTGCGATTGGTCTTTTGTACTCTGAGCCAGCAACTGATCGCAGAGTTCGCTGAGAAAATCCGCAGAGCACGCCGAGTATTCAGTATTCAACCCCCACCAGATACAGCCCGCTCGCCGGTGCCGTCGCGCCCGCCGCCGACCGATTGCGTGCTTCCAGAATCCGCGTCACATCCTCCGCCGACAAGGTGCCCTTGCCCACCAGAATGAAGGTTCCCACGAGATTCCGAACCATGTGGTGGAGGAATCCCGAACCTCGCACCGTATAGACAAACTCCTCTCCACCCCGCTCCCAATGGGAAGAGAAAATCTTCCGCACATTCGAAATCGGTTCATCCTCGCGGCCGCGTTCCGGGTCCACCGCGGCGAACGAAGTGAAATCATGTTCGCCCTCCACCCGCGCCGCCGCGCGCGCCATCGCCTCTTCATCCAGCGGATAGGGATAATGCCAAACATAGCGAGCCAGGAAAGGCGGACAGATTGCCTCGCGGTAGATCCTGTAGCGGTAGGTTTTTGCCCGCGCCGATTTGCGCGCATGAAAATCCGGAGCCACTTCGATGACTTCCAGCACCCGCACCGAAGTCGGCAAAACATCGTTCAGTGCCTTCACGAAATTCGTAGTAGGCACAGAAGACTCCGTGACAAATGTCACCACTTGCGCCAGCGCATGCACGCCCGCGTCGGTGCGCCCCGAGCCCTGCGGCAATACCTTTTCTCCCGTGATGCGTCCAATCGCAGAGGCCAGCGTGCCCTGCACCGTGGTCGTGTTAGGCTGCACCTGCCATCCGGAGAATTCCGCGCCGTCGTAGGAAAGGATCATTTTGAGATTGCGCATGCGATCTTTCGAGTCCCGCGGACGACTTTTTTCATCCAAATATTTTTCACGCGGCCACCGGGACGTCGACGAGTAAGGGTGGTTTTCGCCCGGATCCGGGGCGGACATCACGTTTTTCCGGAACCCCGGTGGTGCCCGCTGCGTATCACAGACTGAGTAGAAGTCTTTATACCTCGAAACCTGTAGTCCCAGGAAATAACAAAGTCCTTTCGCCACAAGGTCTTTATGAACGGAGATAAGTTGATGCCATTCGCACGCTTAACCTCAAGCGTCCGCCTGACGGGCGCCATCGCACTATGGGGAATCCTGGCTGCCGCTGGTTGGGCGCAAGAACCGCCGGCGGCTCCGAACCCGCAAACCACGCCGGAAGCGCGCCCGGTCCCTGCCTTGAACTACAGCACGCCGGTGTCGCATTTTCCAAATCCCATCGGCCCTTACACCCCCAGGCATCTGGCGGCGCCGAACCTGAGCAATACCGCGCGCATCGATCAGTTGATGCGCGACGGCAAAGTCTATCTTTCGCTGAATGACGCCATCGCGCTGGCGCTCGAAAACAACCTCGATGTCGCGATCGCGCGCTATAACCTGAACATCGCCGATACCGACGTGCTGCGCGCTAAAGCGGGCGCAAGTATCCTCGGAGTCAATGCCGGAGTTGTGTTGAACACACCCGGCGGCGGCGTAGGAGGCATCGGAGCACAGTCCGGCGCCGCTACCGGCGGCACCAGCCTGGGCGCGGGTGGCATCGGGGCTGGCACCAACGGACTGGTCAGTTCCACGCTCGGCACCGGTCCCCTCATCACCAGCTTCGATCCTATCCTGACCGGCACGCTGCAGAACGACCGCTTTCATATTCTTCCTACCAGCACCTTCAGCCCCGCGTCACCGCAGAACACCACGACGGGGAACTTTGCCTACACGCAGGGGTTCTCCTGGGGGACGAATCTCTTGGTGGGCTTTAACAATACGCGTACGACGCTGGGCGACGCCCCTTTCACGCCGTTAAGCCCACAACTCAACTCCAATTTCAGATTCCAGCTGACGCAACATCTCCTGCAGGGATTCGGCTTCGCGGCGAACACTCGTTTCATCCGCATCGCCAAGAACAACCGCGAGCTCTCTGACGTCGCCTTCCGCCTGCAGGTCATCGACTCCATCGACCAGATCGAGAATATCTACTGGGACCTGGTCTACGCCTACGAAAATGCGCGCGTGCAGAACGAGTCGCTGGCATTCGCACAAAAGACCCTTTCAGATACGAAGAAGCAGGTGGAGATCGGCAGCCTCGCCCCGATTGAAGTGGTCCGGGCGCAAAGCACCGTGGCGCAGGACCAGCAACTGGTCACCACCGCCCAAACCAATCTGCAGTTGGAACAACTGTTGATGAAGAATGCGCTCACGCGTTCTCTGAAAGATCCGGTGCTGGCCACCGCCGAGGTCATCCCAGTTTCGACCATGGACGTTCCAGCTCAGGAACCGGTGGTTCCCACCGAGGACTTAATCAACGAAGCCCTGCGCCATCGCGCCGAGCTCGTCGAATCCCGCATCGACCTGAACAGCCGTGACTTGAGCAACAAGGCCGTGCGCAGCGCCCTGCTCCCAACCCTGGACCTGTTTGCCTATTACGGCGGGTCGGGGCTGGGTGGTTCGCAAAACCCCACCAACCTCTGCGTCAACCAGAACCCGCAACAGTTCCTTTGCGCCGGGACCCCGGGACCTATTCCAGTCGCTTCTTCGGTCGGCTACGGCACCACCCTGAATCAGCTCATCAACTCCACCGCGTCCGACAAAGGCGTCGGCGTACAGCTGAACATCCCGCTACGTAATCGTGCCGCCCAGGCCGTGCAGATTCGTTCCGAGCTGGAATACCGCCAGGCCCAGATGCGCCTGCAGCAGATCGAGAACCAGGTCGGAATCGAAGTCCGCAACGCGCAGTACACCGTGCAGCAAAATCGCGCCAGCGTGGATTCCGCCCGTGCCGCGGTGGAGTTGGCGCGCCAGTCACTCGACGCCGAGCAGAAGAAGTATCAGTTCGGCACTTCGACCACCACGCTGGTTTTGCAGTATCAGAGTCAGCAGGCCACCGCAGAATCGACTCTGGTCAATGCCATGGTGGCTTATGAAAAGTCACGGGTCGAACTCGACCGCGCCACCGGCCAGCTGCTGGACCACGGCGGTATCAGCATCGACGACGCCGCCCGCGGCCAAGTCACACGCATGCCGGCCGTGCCCTACATCGCTCCGCGGAAGGATGTGCCTTCGGTGGCGCAGCCCGCCGTACCAAGCGCGCAGCAGCAGTAAACTATATTCCCAGCCAGACGGGGCGCGGTTTCCAGCCGCGCCTCATTTTCTTCTCACAATTCTTTACACGCCGCACCCACCCCGCCCGGCCCTTCTCTCGATAAGATGGAGTGACGCTTTGCTGTTTTCGGCATCCAATTTGCGAAATCTGTCTTTGTCCTCAATATGATGCATGATCGCTCTTACTCAAGGAGACGAACTATGTCCTGCCCTCGACCCGCCGCCACCTTCTGGCGCCGAAGCCTGCTGTTGACCACGCTTGCGATTCTTGTGCACTGGCCGTCGCCCCTGTCGGCGCAGGACGTTCCCTCGGCTCCCGTGCCGCAACCGGCTCCCGCCCAGCCCCAAGCGGTGCACTTGCAGGATTATTCCAAGCCGCGCTCAGCTTTTCCTCGCGTCCTGCAGCCCTATCTGCCGCAGGAGCTGGCACAGCCGAACCTGGCCAACTCGCCGCGCATCGATTCGCTCATGCACGACGGCAAGGTCTACCTCTCCATTGACGACGCGGTGGCGCTGGCTCTCGAGAACAATCTCGATATTGACATCGCGCGCTACAACCTCAACATCGCCGAGGCAGACCTGCTTCGAGCCAGATCGGGGTCCAGCATTCTCGGCATCAATACCGGCATTGTGCAGAACACGCCCGGCGGCGGCGTGGGCGGCCTCGGAGGAACCGTCGGCTCGGGAACTGGCGGCACCACGGTCGCGGCCGGCGGCGCTGGCACCGGCACCAACGGCTTGGTTAGTTCCACGCTGGGCATCGGATCGCCCATCACCAGTTTCGACCCGGCCTTGACGGGCACTCTGCAACTCGACAAGAACAACACGGAATCCACCAGCCCATTCAGCCCCGTGCCGGTTTTGGCGCAGAATACGTACACGGGAAACTTCGCCTACACCCAGGGATTTCAGTGGGGGACGGCCATGTCGGTGGCCTTCAACAATACCCACCTCGCCACCAACAGCACTACCAGTCTGCTGGCGCCGCAACTCGGTTCCAGCTTTCAGTTCAAGCTCACGCAGAACCTGCTGCAGGGTTTCGGCTTTCTGCCCAACACACGCTTCATCCGTATCGCCAAAAACAATCAGGAAATTTCCGACGTTGCCTTCCGCCTGCAGGTCATCACCACGGTCGACCAGATCGAAAACATGTATTGGGACCTGGTTTTCGCCTATGAAAACATGCGGGTGCAGCAGGAAGCTCTCACTTACGACCAGAAGGCGCTCGACGACGCCAAGAGCCAGGCGAAGGTCGGCACCGTACCGCCCATTCAGGTGGTCAGCGCGCAGAGCATTGTCTCGACCGGCCAGCAAAACCTGATCGTGGCCCAAAACAACCTGCAACTGCAGCAGTTGCTGGTGAAAAATGCCCTCAGCCGCAGCATTGAAGATCCTGTTCTGGCCGAGGCCGACGTGATCCCGACTTCCAGTATGCAGGTACCGCAGGAAGAGCCCGTCGTCCCCATCCAGGACTTGATCAACGACGCGCTGCAACATCGCGCCGAGCTGGTCGAGACGCGTATCGACCTCAACTCGCGCGATATCAATACCAAAGCAGTTCGCAACGCCATGCTGCCCACGCTTGATGCGTTCGCCTACTACGGCGGCTCCGGCGTGGGAGGAGATGTGAATCCAGAGTGCGCCTTCGGGGGCACGCCGTGTTTTAATGCAGCCAAGGCTCCACCTCCATTTCGCAACGGGGGTCCGGTAAGTTATGGTGGAACTCTTCAGCAACTCGTGAACTCCACCGCGCCCGATAAGGGCGTTGGCCTTACGCTCAACATTCCTTTGCGCAACCGCCTGGCACAATCCAATCAGGTGCGCGCGGAATTGGAATATCGTCAGGCGCAGGTGCGGCAGCACCAACTGGAGAACCAGGTACGCATCGAAGTGCGCAACGCGCAGTTCGATGTGAAACAGAACCGGGCCGCGGTGCAGGCCGCGCAATATGCCGTCGATTTTGCGCGCCAGACGCTTGATGCCGACCAGCAAAAGTTGAAAGTCGGGCTCACCACGGAGACTGCTATCCTGCAGGACGCTTCGACTTTGACCTCGGCCGAATCCAATCTGGTTTCCGCCAAAGCGGCCTACGAAAAGTCGCGCATCGAGCTCGATCGCGCCACTGGATTGCTGCTCGACCACGCCAACATCGATGTAGCTGACGCCACACGCGGCCGGGTCACACGCTTGCCCAATGTGCCCTACGTCGCTCCGCGGCAGGATGCCGTGCCCGGAGGACAGCCGCCAACGCAGCCGGCTGCGCCGTCGACCCAACCGCCAGCCGCGCCGCCGCAGTCTGGAGGACAGATGTGACTCGCCGAGAACCTTAACTCCAGTCGAATCTGCGGCTTCTGCAAGGGAACCCGGCAGTTATAGCTTGGAGCTAACTTTGCGCTACAGGGCCGTTAGCCGACGTTTTGGCCGACGGATGACCTCCAGGGTCACCCGGCTACCTCGACGCGCTCCTAGGTGCCTTGGAGGAGCAGGAATGGGCATGCCAGCGAGCATCCGGGTTCGCAAAATGACCTCGGGGGCGGCTCGTTTGGCGGGGCGTCACTTAACTGGAAGATATGAAACGGCTTATGTGGAAGAAGGGCGACTCGGAGGATTCCCTGTTTTCGCGCGCGGAAAGCTGGCGAGACGTCTGGACTGAAAATGAAGGACTTAGGGGAAAGCGCGGGAATTTGCTCTGGTTTTAGGGCAGGCAGTCGATCCCTGGCGGCTCGTCTGACTCGCCTCTGCTAATTTCGCGCTTCACTGTGAACGTGTATCCTTCCTGCCGTGATGCTCTCGGTCGTCATCATCACGCACAACGAAGAGGCTAATCTCGGCCGCACGCTGGAAAGCGTGACGCTGCTGGTAAGTGACGGCAAGGGCGAAATTGTCGTCGTCGATTCCGGCTCAACCGATCGCACGGTGGAGATCGCGAAATCTTTCGGTGCAAAGGTGTTCATCGAAGAATGGAAGGGCTACGCCGCGCAGAAGAACTCGGCCATCGACAAGGCCACGGGAGACTGGGTGCTCTCCCTCGACGCAGACGAAGAAGTAAGCCCTGATCTCTCCGGGGACATTGAACAGACTCTGAAGTACCCGCCCGCTGTTCACAAGATTGTGCAGAAAACCCCGGATGGACATCGTGCGCCCATTTATGTCAACGGGTTCTGGATACCTCGGAAAAACCACTTCCTCGGCCGCTGGATTGGGCATGGAGGATTCTGGCCCGACCGCAAGCTCCGACTGTTCAGGCGCGGCGCCGGACGATTCAAGGAAGCGGCGGTTCATGAGACCGTGCGAGTCGAGGAGTACAACAAAGGCGGGATTTCGGTTTCATCGAGGCGGTTGAAGGGTGCTCTCATTCACCACTCCTACCCCACGCTCTCCGACTACATCGAGCACATGAACCGCTATTCGTCGCTGGGCGCGGAGATGATTGTCGCGAAGAGCAATGGCAAAGTCCGGTTCAGCACGATCAACATCGTTCTGCGACCGCTGGCTACGTTCGTCTACAACTACTTCTTCCGCCTCGGCTTCCTCGACGGCCGCGAAGGCCTGCTGCTCCACCTCTACCACGCAGTCTACGTGTCGTGGAAATACGCCAAAGCATGGGAACTGTCGCGCAAACAGTCGTGATGGCGGCAAGAGAGACGTTGCAAGCAACGTCTCTACCGATATTTTGTGCATTCGTAGAGACGTAGCTTGCTACGTCTTGTCTGAGGCTTCCGCGCGGCTCACGTTTCCGTGACGAATTTCGTCCAATGACTGGAGGAATTCATGTCTACCCTACGGTTGCTTGCTTTCATTCCGATCTTCGTATTAGGGGTTGTTTCCGCCGTCTTTGGGCAAGACACTCAACCTGCCGCCACCGCCAATCGTATCCAGCTCAAGCTCAACACCGACGAAGCCGAAGCCGTGCTCACGATTCTCGACAGGCGAGCCGCCGGAGTTCCCGTCACGGATTCAGACTGGCAGCATCTTTTTGCCACTGAACCCTACGTCCGTCTGAAGAAGCGGGAGGCCAGCATTCATATCGGCTTTACCGACGACGATTTCAAGAAGTTTGTCCTCTCCCCGGAATTGGCGACGAAGGCCACCGTATTGCGGCAGACGCTCGAAGCTTGGCGGAAGGCCGATCTCGTCGTTTCGGCGCAGAGAGTGCTCGCCTACCTTCCCGACCAGGCTTACGTCCACGCTAAAGTGTTTCCCGTGATAAAACCCATCACCAACAGTTTCGTCTTCGAGACCACCACCGACCCGGCAATTTTCCTCTATCTCGATCCCGAAGAATCCGCGGCAAAGTTTGAGAACACCGTGGCGCACGAGCTGCACCACATCGGTTATGCCAGCGTCGAATCGCTGGCTGACGCAAAGCAAAGAGACCTCCCACCGAATGTGAAGCCGGCCGTCGAGTGGATGGGCGCGTTCGGCGAGGGCTTTGCCATGCTGGCGGCCGCAGGTGGGCCGGATGTTGATCCGCATGCGGCGAGCTCTCCCAAGGAGCATGCACGCTGGGACCACGATATGGCCAACTTCAATCAGGACGTGGGATCGCTCCAGGATTTTTTTCTCGATGTCATTGACCAGAGACTGGTGGGCAAAGACAAGATCGACGAGAAGGCTTTCACGTTCTTCGGGGCGCAAGGCCCGTGGTACACGGTGGGATACAAAATGGCGGTCATTGTCGAGAAGCGCTACGGGCGGAAGCGGCTGATCGAGTGCATGCTTGATCCGCGGGAACTTCTGGCGAGCTATAACCGGACTGCGGCGGAGATGAATGCGAGCGGCAAGGAAAAGCTGGCGCTGTGGTCGCCTGAACTGCTGCAGAAGATTGGCCTGCGGCTGGCGGAGGCAAAGCCATAGCAAGCCGCCCAGAGGTTCAGGCTCTGCCCGCGAACTGGCTGACCGACCGGTCGTTTTGACGATACCTACCGTCTTGCCCGCCGGCGCACGCTTCCCTATGATCGAAGCAGAGGACTTGGGGTTCGCATGGAAAAGAAGCCGCTGAAGCCGCACGTTGCCGAAAGCCCGATTACGGACGTGTTTGAGGGCCGCCATCCTTCCGCCGCGGAAACAAACTGGGCGGAAAAGACGCTCGCGCCGACGCTCGAAAAGTCTCCCGAGCGGCCGATTGGCGCAGCGACCGGCGTGAACGTTGACGAGCAAGGCCACGCTCGCTTCACCACGATTTCCGGCGTTCCCATTCGACGACTGTATACGCATGCCGACCTGCCCGAAGACTGGAGCGAGGAGAAATATCTCGGTTATCCCGGCCAGACTCCGTTCACTCGCGGCATACACGCCACAGGATATCGCGGGAAGTTGTTCACCATGCGGCAGTTCTCCGGCTTCGCTTCGCCCGAGGAGACCAATCAGCGCTACAAATATTTGCTCGAGCACGGCGGCAGCGGGCTTTCCGTAGCGTTCGACTTGCCCACGCTGATGGGATATGACTCCGACCATCCAGCGAGCGAGGGCGAAGTGGGTAAATGCGGCGTGGCGATCGATTCGCTTGAAGACATGGAGATTCTGTTTGGCGGCATCGATCTGGAAAAGACGACGGTCTCGATGACCATCAATTCTCCAGCGTCGGTACTGTGGGCGATGTATTTGGTGGTGGCTGAGAAGCAGGGCGCGGACTGGAAGAAGATTTCGGGCACGATCCAGAACGACATTCTCAAGGAATACATTGCGCAAAAGGAATACATTTATCCACCGGCGCCGTCGATGCGGCTGGTGATCGATACGTTCGAGTTTGGATCGAAGTTCACACCGCGCTTCAACACGATTTCGATCAGCGGCTATCACATCCGCGAAGCCGGTTCGACCGCGCTGCAGGAACTGGCGTTCACCTTGTACGACGGCGTCGAATATGTGGAGTGGGCGCGGCGGCGCGGTCTCGATGTAGACGAGTTCGGCCCTCGGCTCAGCTTCTTCTTCAACGCACACAACGACTTCTTCGAGGAGATCGCCAAGTACCGCGCGGCGCGCAAGATTTGGGCTCAAGTCATGAGAGAACGGTTCGGCGCGCAGAACCAGCGAACCTGGCTGATGCGCTTTCACACTCAGACGGCGGGCGTGTCGCTGCCGGCGCAACAGCCGCTGAACAACATCGCGCGTGTAGCCCTGCAGGCGCTGGCGGCGGTGTTGGGCGGAACCCAGTCCCTGCATACCGATTCGTATGACGAGGCACTGGCCCTTCCTACCGAAGAAGCGGCGCGCATCGCACTGCGCACGCAGCAGATCATTGCGTACGAATCGGGCGTAACCCAGACGGTCGATCCTCTGGGCGGGTCGTACTTCCTGGAGAATCTGACGCTCGAGATGGAGAAGGGTGCATTCGACTATTTCGGCAAGATGGACGCGATGGGCGGCATGGTGAAGGCGATCGAACGAGGTTATCCGCAGAAAGAAATTGCCGAGGCCTCCTACCAGTACCAGCGGGCGGCCGAAGCGAAAGAGAAGATCATCGTCGGCGTGAATGAGTTTGCCATCGAGGAGGAATCACCGCACATTTTGTACATCGACGAAAGCGTGGCGCGGCAGCAGTCGGACAAGCTGAAGGCGCTGCGCGCGCGGCGGTCGAATGAAAAAGTGCGGCACGCGCTCGACGCGTTGAAGAAAACGGCGTCGGACGAAGCGAGGGCCGGGACAAACGGCAATGTCTCCTCGGCCAATACGATGCCCTACATTGTGGATGCGGTTCGCGCCTACGCCACGGTGGGTGAGATTTGCGAAGCGCTGCGGCAGGTGTATGGGACGTACACGGAAGTCAGCGTGACGTAGCGCGGTGGGCGCGGCCTCGTGGCGGATATCATGCGGCCCAGAACGGGAAAGATCGCGTGTCTCCGATTATTTCGGCGCAAGCTTGGGGTTCCTTGCGGGTATGATTTTTTGAGGTCACAAATTGTGACCTCAAAGAACGAGGAACCACTAAATGCTGGTAAGAATTCCAAAGGCCCGCGTCAGACCAATCTTCTCCGTGGAGTCGCGGATATTGTTTCTGCGTCGTCACCGAGTCATCCTTGATGCAGACCTCGCCGAACTGTATGACGTGCCCGTCAAGCGGCTTAATGAACAAGTGAAGCGCAATCAGGAACGATTCCCCTCGGACTTCATGTTCCAGTTGTCAGCCAAAGAGGAGAAAGCTTTGAGGTCGCAAATTGCGACCTCAAAGAAAGGCCGCGGTGGACGCCGTTATCCACCCCGGGCTTTCACAGAGCATGGAGCGATCATGGCCGCAACAGTGTTGAATTCAGAACGCGCCGTTAAGATGAGCGTGTTCGTGGTGCGCGCTTTTGTGCGGTTGCGCGAAATGCTATCGAGCAACCGACAGCTCGCGGCGAAGATCAATGAACTGGAGAACCGAGTAGACGATCATGACGGCACGATTGTGCAACTCATCCAGGCGATCAAGCAACTCATGACTCCCGCAAGAAAACGCCGGCGGACAATAGGCTTCCAACTTCCCGCGGCGAAACACACGGCGTAGCCAGCCCCGAAGCCCACCCAGCACCGTCGCTCTGTTACACTGACCCAGTTTGACGGTGACGACGCGAAGACACTTTTTGGGACGGTGCGCCGGGGTGGCGTCCGGAGCGTGGGTGTTTTCCTTGTCCGCGCCGGTCGGTGCGCTCGCGGGGCTTTCTTCTCCTGATCCCCGTCAACCTTCCATCAGATTTCCCTCCGAACCGCGGGAACGCGTTGCCGTGTCCTCGTACCCGTTTCGCGAGTTTATTGCGGGCGCTGAGCACAAGAGCGGCAACCCAACCATCGAGTTGAAGGACTTCGCGGCGCACGTGGTGGAGCGATTCGGCGTGCACCGGATTGAACCGTGGTCGGCGCATTTTCCGTCCACGGATCCAAAATATCTGGAACAGCTTCGGGCGGCCGTCGAGAAAACACGGGCGGCAGTGGTTGACATTGCGGTCGACGGCGAAGATAGCCCCTACGCGGTCGATCCCGCCGAGCGCGAGCGAGCCATCGCGTTCAGCCAACGGTGGATCGACGTGGCCGTGGCCATCGGGTCGCCGAGCGTTCGCACCAATATTCCTCCGGCGGGCGATCTCAAGCCCACTGTCAAACGCCTGGGCGAGAGCCTGCGCCCGGTCGCGGAGTACGCTTCGGCAAAGAACGTGGTCGTACATCTCGAAAACGACAATCCGGTAAGCGAAGACCCGTTTTTCCTTGCCCAAGTAATCGACAGGGTAAACAGCCCATGGCTGCGCGCCTTGCCGGACTTCGGCAATTCGTTGTCCGCGCATAGCGACAACGAAGACTATGCCTATCGCGGCGTCGACGCCCTGTTCGCGCGCGCGTACGGCATCTGCCACGTGAAAAACGAAGAGGTCAACCATCAGGAACAAACTGTGCGGGTGGACCTGGCGCGAACGTTCGGCATTTTGAAGCGGCACGGATACAAAGGGTATTGCTCGATCGAGTACGATGCGCCGGGCGACCCATACCAGGCTACCGCCGAGTTGATCAAGAAGACGATAGGATACTTGACATAGCCCTCGCGCCTCGATGCACGGGACGCCGTCGGTTAGACACACTGTGGCGGGACAAGGCATAAAACGGCGAGAAGTGTTGCGAATGCTGGCCATGGCGGCGACAGTGGCGCCGTTTCCAGGATTCTCGAAGTGGGGCTTCGGCTGCGGGCATCTGGGCAAGGCTCCGCAGCAGATCAAGCCCATGAGCTATCAACCGCAGTTTTTCTCCGCCTCGGAATACGCGCTGGTGGAGCGGCTGGCTGAGTTGATTATTCCGAGCGACGCTACTCCCGGGGCGCGGGAAGCCGGCGTGGCCGAGTTCATTGACTTCATCGTCTTCAGCGACCCGAGCATTCAATACGACTTTCGCACAGGCCTTACCTGGCTGAACGCGCATAGCGAGCGGAGGCTGGGGAAACGATTCGTAGAACTCACGCCGGAACAGCAATCTGCTCTGCTCGAACCGCTGGCCTACAAGAAAAAGGCACGCGCCGGCGAAGAAGACGGGCGCAGATTTTTCAGTTTGGTCCGCGAGTACACCGTGACCGGCTTTTACACCAGCGAAATCGGATTCAAAGAGCTGGACAATCCAGCGCTCAAGTTTTACGCGGATTCGCCAGAGTGTCCGCACAAAGACGACCCCGAACATTTGCATCTTGCACAACCGAACTCCTGAAGACGCATGCCCAAGCAGACTTATGACGTGATCGTGATTGGGACCGGCGCCGGCGGGGGCATGGCGATCAAGACGCTGTGCGAGGCGGGATTGAAAGTGTGCGCGCTGAATGCTGGGCGTAAGCTCGTTCCGGAAAAAGATTTTCGCTACCACCGCATGCCCTGGGAGATGAAATTCCGCGGCCAGGGAGATCCCAAGAAACGAAGCGAATCCTACGGCTATCTGGACAACGAGTACACAGATGGGACGTGGGAGCACGAAATCCCGTTCACGGTCGCTTCGGGGACCAAGTGGATATGGCCGCGCTGCTTCGCGGTAGGTGGAAAGACGAATTTCTGGGGACGCAGCTCCGCGCGTTTCGGCGAGATTGACTTTCGCGCTGCGTCGCTCGACGGCTACGACGTGGACTGGCCCCTGTCCTACGACGAGATCGCGCCGTACTACGCGCGAGTGGAGAAGATGATTGGCGTGGCCAGCACAGTGCAGAACCGGCCCAGTAATCCGGATGGCGTGTATCTGCCGCCATTTCACTTCCGCTGCATGGATCGCATTCTGGAGGCAGGAGCAAGGAAAGTCGGGGTGCCGTACCTGCCGGATCGCTGTGCGCAACTCACCGAGGCTTACGAGGGCCATCCGGCATGCCACTTCTGCGGCGAGTGCACGGATGGATGCGACGTGGGGGCATTTTTTTCGACGCCATATTTTCTGCTGCCCAAAGCGGAGGCGACCAGGAATCTGGAGCTGCGGACCAACGCGCTGGCAAAAAATATTCTGGTCGATGCCGACGGGCACGCGGCCGGCGTCGCCTACATCGACCGCAACACGAAGCAGGAAGAGGAGGTCTACGGCCGCGCCGTGGTTGTGGCGGCGTCTTGCGTCGAGTCGGCGCGCATCATGCTGAATTCGAAGTCGCGGCAGTGGCCTGCGGGTATCGCCAACTCCAGCGGACAATTAGGCCGCAACTTGTGCGATCACCTCTATGGCGAGTCCGCGCGAGGATACTTGCCGCAACTTCTGGGACAGCCCAGTTTTCCCGATCACGTTGCCGACAGCACCATCGCCTGGATGCCGCGCTGGCAGAACCTGAAAGACCCGCACGAGGAAAAGTTCATTCGCGGATACTCGGTCTATCCCGACGGCGGCTGCGAGGAATTTCCGTCGTTCGCCGGCGATCTGGAAGGCTTTGGCTCGTCGTTTAAGCGCGAGATCAAGCGACGGTATCCGACGCCGGTGACGTTCACCGTCCAGGCGCCTTCGCTGCGCTCCGACACGAACTATGTGGATCTCGACCCTGTGGTCAAGGATCCCTATGGAATTCCCGTGGCGCGGATGCATTTCCAATGGGATGAGAATGTGCTGAAGATGTGGGAGCACTCGAAGCAGGCATGCGCCGAGGTGCTGCGGGCGGCGGGAGGCGAGTTTGAGGAGGCGGCCCAGACGCCGGAAAGTCCCGGCTGGAGCCTGCACGAAACCGGCACGTGCCGCATGGGAAACGATCCGAAACACTTCGTGACCAACCGTTTCGGGCAGACGCATGACGTGCCCAATCTGTACGTGTGTGACGCCAGCGTCTTTCTGAGCTGCACCGACAAGACAACCACCCTCAGCATTCTGGCTTTTGCCCTGCGGACTTCGGATCATCTGATCGAGAATTTTCGGCGAGCGGAGCACTAGATGCCTGATGACGGGCGTGACAGTCGGGGTGGCCCTCGACGCTCTGCGGGACTGGCCGGCGTGGGTAATCGCGTTCGCTGGGCTTGCCTCTCTCTGGAAGTGAAAAGTGAATCCGGCGTGGGTGGTGCTGGGGGAGGGTTGTTGCGAGTGGTGGTCGCGGCGCTGCGCTAGGTTGCTCATTGAGTGTTGTCGGGCTCAACGCCCGTCAAAGAGTGATATGGCGATTTATCGCAAACAACGCAAATTCCCGGTCGGCGAGGACCGGAAATAGCATTATTTGGGCGATGTGAGCGCTTGTAGGTCGGGCCACCCGTAGGATACTTCCAACAGCATCACACCCCCGATTTGGAGGTCTTTGGTCGTAACGATCTGCGCACTCGATTTCACATAGAAGTTTCTACAAGGATTTGTTTCCAGTACCCAAACGATCATGCTTGTGAGACCTTTGCTCAGCAGCGATTCTGCAAGCTCTTTGAGAAGAGCTGTTCCAATTCCTTGTCGTTGGGCCTGCTCTAACAGGTAGATTGCATACAACTCAGCATCGTATGTCTGAACTGGCTCACGAATCGCTCCTCCGCTGATGAAACCCACAATCTCTCCGTCCAGATCGGCGACATAGACTTGTATGTCACGGGTGAGCCATTCTCGCCACAGGAGCACGCGCTCTGCCTCGTTCAAAGTGGCGAGGTATTCCTCGGGGACGATGCCAGCGTAGGTCGTTCGCCAGCTTTGCACGTGCACGTGCGAGATTGCGACCGCGTCGTGCTCCGTTGCAGCCCGAATCGAGATCATTATCCCCACATTATTCTTGCTGCCACGATTTCGGCAACCCGGCGATATGACCGAATGATAGAGCTACCCGGACGTAACTGTTGTAATCAGGCGATAGCACTCATTGAGAATTGCGTCGGACCTTAGGCGTCAGACCTCGGACCTCAACAAGATCGGACTGGCCGACGTCCGAGGTCGAAGGTCTGAGGTCCACAGCCCCTTATTTCGTTTTTTGTTCGCCTTCGTTGCACTTTTGTGATACGAATATAGGCCATGCGAAAGGCGATCAACCATCTCAAGAAGTCCGACCCCGTGCTGCGGGCGATCATCGAGCGCATTGGACCGTGCCGCATGGAATTTGGCTCGCCCCAGTTTCACAGCCTCGCCGAGGCAATCGTTTACCAGCAATTGAACGGCAAGGCCGCGGTGACCATCTTCAAGCGTTTCGCCGCGCTGGCGGGCGAACCGCTGACGCCCGAGGGCATCCTCAAGCTGAGCGACGAGCAACTGCGCAGCGTGGGACTTTCGAAACAGAAATCCGCGTACTTGAAGGATCTGGCGGCGAAGACTGCGGAGGGGTTGCTGGATTTCGCGCGGCTGCCGGAACAGTCCGACGAGGAAGTCATCGCGCACCTCACGCAGGTGAAAGGAATAGGAGAGTGGACAGCACAGATGTTTCTGATGTTCACGCTGAAACGCGAGAACGTGCTGCCTACAGGCGATTTCGGGGTGCGCATGGCGATGTACAAGTACTATCTCGACGCGCAGCGGGCGAAGCCGGGAAAGAAATCAGCAGCCGCAAAGAAAGGCCGCAAGCGGAAGATCAAGCTCCCCAGTCCGGAGCAGATGGAAAAGATCGCCAAGAGGTGGGAGCCGTACCGCAGCGTGGCATGCTGGTATTTGTGGAAGAGTCTGGATGTGAAAACGATGTAAGAGCCGGCCTCAGACCTCGGACCTTCGGCAATGCGCCGCAGGGCCACTGACGGCCGACAACTGAGGTTCCAGGTCCGAGGGCTGAGGTCCGGGGTCTGACGTCAACCCGCCCTCTGTGGTTAAATAAAGCCGATGGTTGATCCCAAAATCCGCGTACTGGTGGCGAAGCCTGGCCTCGATGGGCACGACCGTGGCGCCAAAGTGATTGCCCGCGCCTTGCGCGATGCCGGAATGGAAGTCATCTATACCGGCCTGCGCCAGACCCCGGAGATGATCGTCAGCGCAGCCCTGCAGGAAGACGTGCAGGTCATCGGCCTGTCGATTCTTTCCGGTGCGCACAATGCCATCGTGCCCTGCGTCATGAATCTGCTCAAGCAAAACAAAATGGACGACGTCATTGTGCTGGTGGGTGGCATCATCCCCGACCAGGACATGGCCGGATTGAAGAAAATTGGCGTTGCGGCAATCTTTCAACCCGGCACGGCGATGGACGACATCGTGAAGTTCATCCGCGAAAATGTGAAGGGGCTGGGAGTGTCGACGGGGTAATTTAGCAATTGGGTAATTGGGTAATTGGGTAATTTTGTAATTTGATCGCCCAAGGCTTTCAAATTAGCAAATTACAAAATTGCGCTATTCTTTGAATGCCGACGCCTAATCTCACCCACATCCGGCAACAACTGAAACGAACCGTCGGTCCAGCACCCTGGTATTGGCAAACCTTTCCCGCGGTGCAATCTGCCGCCGGGCAGCGCTTGGTATGGACGCACCACGGCGAACAGGGACCGATTGCCTACCTCGTCTCGCTGGCGCCGGAGCAGGAACCCGACAAACCACGGCTGGCACTGAACACCTACTGCCGGCCCTTTCTCGTGCCTCCGCACTACGTCGGAATCTGGTGCCCGGAAGGACGCAGCATCCGTTTGACCTGCTTTGATCCCGATCAGCTCAAGGCGTTTGAGTTCGGCGAGATTGCCGGATGGTTCAAGCAGTCCTCCGACCGCATTTACGCAGCTTCCGTACCCGTGGCTGAGTTCGAGGTTCCCCTGGGATTGGCCGCAGGACTGCACAAGATCGGCGTGCCTCAGGCAATGGCTGCCGTCGACGAGTTGATCGTGCCCACCAGCTATCCGGCAAAAGCTGCAGATGATCCCGCGTTCGCGTTGTTTGTCTTCTATCTGCAGGCGGGACTGGTGGAAGTGCTGCCGCAGAAGTGGTTCACCGCTGCGCAGTATCAGGTTGGGCGACAGTGGATTCCCCGCGCGGCCCGTGATGCTGAGTCACACCGCATCTTTGGGGAATGCTTCGGCGTGGGAACGTTTCTGCTAGAGGAAGACGGATGCCGGCTGGCGGAATGGCTGGAGAAAGATCGCAACCCGCCGTGAGTTTCAGTGCAGGGGATATCCGGCTTCGCCTGGCAAGTGGCCATCCAGTTTGATCACTTTCACTCCTGCTTTTGCATCTTGCGAGTCCATCAACGCGATGGCCCCTGGCAGTGCTTTGATGGCCTCCTTCTGAAAGCCGTTGGAGAAGACCTCTACGGGCTCGCTGGGCGCTTCCGCCCGAAGCAGCTGTCCCGTCCGGTATTGCTTATATTCGCCTTCTGACATACCCAGCAGTCGCAGTAACGCCAGCCTCTCGTGACAGCCCGGTGTGCGCACCACCAGCCTGATCGGTAGGCCACCGGGCCAGGAATGTTTCTCTCCGGCGAAGATCTTGCGCAAGTCGACCAGGCTAACCCCCGTTACGGGATTGTTGGGATTTACCACCACCGCGACATCTCCATTCTGCGCAGAGGTCGCAAGCGAAAACGCCGCCAGACCGATGCCCAAGGCAAGCAGGGCTGCCGTCGACTTAGCGCTGGTCGATTTTGCCTTCATGATTGAAGCTCGCCAGCGCACAGGAACGCAATGATTAATACCGGAACGCGCACTTTGCTCATTCCTTCCCCTCTTAGCGCCGAACCCCTAGGGCAGAACCCACCGTCGCCGCCCGAGGCAGACAACCGAAAAGGCTCACAGTGTTGACTTCGGCAAAGCAGCCTGAGAGGATCGCGTTACTGAAGTACCGATCACGCCTCGGCGATGAATGGAACCGGAGAAAAGAAGAGATTTTGACCCAGTCCATGGCCCGTTCGAGGCCCGGTTACAAAACAGATCTTTGATCGCCTCACCATTTTTCTCGGTGCAACTGGAAGGCGAGATTTTTCGCCTGCGGTTGCAGTCCGGCAATGGCACCAACCGCCTTACGCGCGAGTGTGTGCTGGCGCTGACCGAGATGGTGCAAAACCTGACTTCCCAGGCCTACCCGCTGGTGATTTGTGGAAATGAGAAGTTCTTTTCCGCGGGCGCGGATCTGGGCGAGATCGCGGCTCTCGATGGACCGTCAGCCTACCGGTTCGCGCAGATGGGGCAGGAGTTGATGGGCGCGATCGAATCGTTCCCCGCCCCGGTATTTTCGGCGATCAGCGGATACTGCATGGGCGGCGGGCTGGATCTGGCGCTGGCCTGCCACCGGCGGATCGCCGCGCCCAATGCGGTATTTGGTCATCGAGGAGCGGCGTTGGGATTGATCACGGGCTGGGGTGGGACGCAGCGCCTGCCACGGCTTGTCGGCAAGAACCGAGCGCTGCAAATGTTTGTCGCCGCCGAGAAGATTGCCGCCCAGGAAGCCTTGCGCATTGGACTGGTTCAGGCGGTCGCGGAGGACCCGGTGAAGGAGGCGGTCCGCGAGATCGTGGCCGCGCGCGAAAATTCTACGAGCAGGTCAGCATAGCCCTGGAGCGGGGAAAAGTGCGGCGGCACTGGGGAGGGGACGCCGGCCTCCCTGAGCTGGAATTTTGGCCATTGCGAAGCAGTTTGCCCGCTTCTCCGGAACAACCAAAGCCCCCGCCCTTAACCAGCGAATCTCCTCCCTGTGACCCCGCTTGCCGTCTCCGGCCGCAGCAAGCGACCGTAAAATGGAGCGGCAAAAACTCACATGCTGCGGTCTTGCGAAACAACACACAACGTCCGCAGTTGCCAGCACCCAAGCTCCGCCCAAGGTGGCTTTCTTACCCTTGAACCCTTGGACCGCTGAACACCCACCAACGCGCAAGTCCCCCGGTGGTGTAGTACGCCACCACGTTTGTGCCCTACCGTCGATAAAATGGCGCAGCTAAACTTTTGCCACGAAGCGACTTCCAGGGCGCACTGAGTACCTGTTTTACATCCAGCACTTTGCCGCCGGCAGTATCTGAAAGTCATTAGCGGAATTCATTTTTTTGTGAAGGTTTTCTCAGGTTCACGAATGGTTAATCCAGTCAGGCAGTTGTATGAGTTCGGCCCCTACGTCCTGGATCCCAGCGAGCGCATTCTGCGCCACGGTGACGATCGTCTAGAGCTACCGCCCCGCGCTTTTGACACTCTGCTCGTTCTTGTGGAAAACAGCGGACGGCTCTTGGAGAAAGACGCCATTATGCGTATGGTGTGGCGCGACGCTGTGGTTGAGGAGAACAACCTCAGCCAGGTGATCTACCTGCTGCGCAAGGCGTTGCACGATGGCGAGAACGGCGCGCGCTACATCGAAACCGTGCCCAAGCGCGGCTACCGGTTTCTGGGGCGGGTCCGCGAGCGCGAAATCCGTCAGGAAGGCGCACAAGGTTCGGACTTGCCGCAGATCACTCTGGCGCCCAACCCGAAAAACGGCAGCAACGGACGTACTGATGTGCCCCCGGGACAAGATGCCGTCACTGAACCAACTGCTTCGCGGGAATCGCCCCGGACGCCCGACGCTCACTCCGGTCCGGCATCTCCATCCGCAAACTCGGCGGCCCGAAAAGGCTGGATTCTAGCGGTGGGTGGCGGGTTGGCGCTGGTCACGCTGCTGGTCCTGCTGCAAGGCAACTTCTGGAAAGATCGCATGTCGAGCCGCGCCGAATCGGCCCCCATCCGCTCGGTGGCCGTGCTCCCGCTGCAGAATCTTTCGAACGATCCCGCCCAGGAGTATTTCGCCGATGGAATGACTGACGAACTCATCACGGATTTGGCACAGATTCACCAGCTCAAGGTTGTCTCCAAGACTTCCATCATGCAGTACAAGGGGACGCGCACGCCGCTCCCGCAAATCGGGCGCGAGCTGGGAGTCGACGCCGTGATCGAAGGCTCTGTGCTCCGCTCTGGCGATCAGGTGAGAATTACGGCGCAGATGATCCGAACTGCCACAGATCATCACATCTGGGCGGAAACCTATGATGGCGACCTGAAGGACATTCTTGCGCTGCAGGCGCGCGTCGCCGAAGCAATCACCGACGAAGTCAAGCTGAACCTGACCGCCGAAGAAAGTGGCCACCTGCGCAACGCTCGCGCCGTCAATCCCCAAGCCTTCGACCTGTACCTGCGCGGACGCTATTCCTGGAACCAGAGAAACACGCAGGGATTCCAGCAGGCGATTGGATACTATCGTCAGGCGATTGAAAAAGATCCCGGCTTCGCGCTCGCCTACGCGGGACTGGCCGATTCCTACACGCTGATGGCGTTGTATGGCGAGGGGCCGGCCGCCGTAGCAGCGGCCAAGGAAGCCGCCGAAAAAGCTTTGCGGCTTGACGACTCGCTGGCAGAGGCTCACACCTCGCTGGCAGCGGTCAAGATTCTGCATGACTGGGACTGGTCCGGCGCCGAGCAGGAGTTTCACCGGGCGATCGAGCTGGATCCTAATTCCGCTCAGGCCCATCATTGGTATGGGAATCTCCTGCTCGGTCCCGAAGGCCGCCATGAGGAAGCAATTGCACAGCTCAAGCGCGCCGCAGAACTGGACCCGCTTTGCCTGATCATCGGGGCTGACACCGGCTTCGCCTACTATCTGGCGGGTCGCTACGATCTGGCATTGCAGAAATATCAACAGGTGGTCGCTGCGAACCCGAGCTTTCTCCCGGTCCATTTCTACCTCTCGAAGTATTACCGTCAGACCGGGGAATACGATCTCTGGCTCAAGGAAATTGTCGCGGATCAGAATCTGGCGGGACAGACCGGCACGGCCCGAATCTTGCGGCAGCTATATTCCCGAGGCGGGTTCGCTGCCGTGATGCAGGACATCGCCCAAGCGTCGAGAGCCGGCACGCTTGCCCGGGAAACTGGCTTTGCGCAGAGTCTCTGCACCCAGGCCGAGGCGGACGTGGCCCTGGGCCGCGAGACTTCCGCCCTCAGCGCGCTGGAAGACTGCTATCGCCGGGCCGACCTTGCGCTCATCTACCTCAAGGTGGATCCCGCCTGGTCCGGCCTGCGCAGCGACCCTCGCTTTCAGGAACTACAGCACCGCATAGGTCTGCAGTAGGGGAAGCGCCGTCTCAGGGACGCAGTCGCTCGTTTTCTCCATGTCTCTGCGCTCTGTGGTGAAAGCACTCCTTTGCGTTTGCGCGGCTCCGCTAGGCTGGTATACCGTAAACAGTCCGCTCTCTATTCTCTTTGCCCATGGCCGAGCGATCCGAATCCCCCGTGTCAAGCTCGTCTGCACCCTCGAACGTCCTGACGACGAAGATCGACCCCACTTCCGCGCGCTTCGAAGCCAACATGCGCTTTCTGGCGGATGTAATGTCTCAGGTGCACAACGAGGAAGAAAAAATCCGGGAAGGCGGCGGCGCAAAGGCGATCGAGAGCCAGCACGCCAAGAAGCGGCTCACCGCACGCGAACGCATCGCGCTGCTGGCCGATCCGGGTTCGTTTTTCGAGCTGGGTATCTATGCGGCGTATGGCATGTATGAAGAGTGGGGCGGAGCGCCCTCAGCGGGCGTGATCACAGGTCTGGCCCGCATCCACACGCGCCTGGCGATGATCATTGCCAACGACGCCACGGTGAAAGCCGGCGCATTTTTTCCCATGACGTCGAAGAAAGTCATCCGCGCCCAGAATATCGCTATCGAGAACCGGATCCCGACCATCTATCTCGTCGATTCGGCAGGCGTGTTTCTGCCGCTGCAGGAAGACGTCTTTCCCGACACGGACGATTTTGGCCGGGTCTTCCGCAACAACGCGGTGATGTCGGCCGTGGGCATTCCCCAGATTGCCGCCATCATGGGCATGTGCGTGGCGGGTGGCGGATATCTCCCAGTGATGTGCGATCACGTGCTGATGACCGACGGCAGCGGCCTGTTTCTGGCTGGTCCAGCGCTGGTGCAGGCCGCGATTGGACAAAAAGTTTCCGCCGAAGAATTGGGCGGAGCCGCCATGCACTCCGGGATCAGCGGTACCGTGGATTTTCGCGAGCCGAACGATGAAGCGTGCCTCGCGCGCATCCGCTCGATGGTCGAAAAGTGGGGATATCGGCGCCAGTCTCCCTGGGACCGCAAGAAGCCGGTTGAACCTCTGCTTGCCGCTGAAGAGATTTACGGCATCTACGATTCTTCGCCCGCGCGACCGTATGACACCAAAGAGATTCTGGCGCGAGTGCTCGATGACAGCCGCTTCGACGAATACAAGCCGGAGTATGGCAAGACGCTGGTCTGCGGCTACGGACGCATTGGCGGCTTCGCCGTGGGCATCGTCGCCAATCAGAAACTGCACGCGCACCAGATCGACCACGAGGGCCACAAGCGCATCGAGTTCGGCGGCGTGATCTATACCGAGTCAGCCGAGAAGGCCGCGCGCTTCATCATGGATTGCAACCAGAATCTGATCCCGCTCGTCTTCTTCCACGACGTGAACGGATTCATGGTGGGGCGCGACGCGGAGTGGAGTGGCATCATCAAGGCAGGCGCGAAGATGGTCAACGCGGTCTCGAACTCGGTGGTGCCGAAGATTACCGTGATCGTAGGCGGATCGTTTGGCGCCGGGCATTATGCCATGTGCGGTAAGGCTTACGATCCGCGCTTTGTTTTCGCCTGGCCTACGGCGCGCTATGCCGTGATGAGCGGCGATTCGGCGGCCGGGACCTTGGTCGAAATCAAGGTGAAGCAACTTGAACGCGGCGGCAAGAAGCTGAGCGAAGAAGAAAAGAAAGAATTGTATGAATCGGTGAAGCGCACCTACGACGAGCAGAGCGATCCACGCTACGGAGCCGCGCGCCTGTGGATCGACAAGATTATCGATCCCAGCGAGACGCGGAATGCTATTGCCCAGGCGCTGGAAGCCGCGTCCCTGAACCCGGAGGTGGCCGAGTTCAAGGTGGGAGTGCTGCAAACATGATTCACCACGGAGACACGGAGTCACGGAGCAAACTTCTTCATGAACAGCTCACCGAACGTGTCATCGGGGCTGCGATCGAAGTTCACCGAGCGTTGGGTCCTGGCCTGCTTGAGTCCGCATACGAAGAATGCCTCTGCCATGGGTTGCACGTTCGTGAGATCGCTTTTCAAAGGCAAGTGCCCCTGCCGGTCAGGTATAAGGCAGTCAGCCTAGATTGCGGGTATCGCCTAGACCTGATCATTGAGGACTCGGTGGTACTTGAGTTGAAGTGCGTAGAACGCGTCCTGCCGGTCCACGAAGCTCAACTCCTGACATACTTGAAACTCACCGGCAAGCGGGTGGGACTACTCCTTAATTTCAATGTCTCAGTCCTAACCAGAGGTGGAGTTGTCAGAAAGGTTCTTTGAGATTTTGGTCTTCTCGGTGCCTCCGTGTCTCCGTGGTGAATGAATGTCTGAGACCGTTAAGCTTATCGAGTGTCCGCGCGATGCCTGGCAGGGGCTGCCGGGGCAGATCCCTGCCGATCTGAAAACGGACTACTTGAAAGCCCTGATCAACGCGGGATTCAAGCATATTGATGCGGCGTCGTTCGTCTCGCCCAAGGCGGTGCCGCAGATGGCGGATTCGGAAGAGGTGTTGAAAGAGCTCGATCCGCCGGATGACGTGGAGATCATCGGGATCGTGGTCAACGAGAAAGGCGCGCAGCGGGCCATTGACACGCACGCGGTGCATACGCTCGGATTTCCTTATTCGATCTCTGAAACATTCCTGCGCAAGAATCAGAATCAGTCAGCCGAAGAGGCGCTCGACGAATTGGAGAAGATCCAAAAGAAGGCGGATGATGCAGGGCTCGATGTGGTGGTCTACATCTCGATGGCTTTCGGCAATCCCTATGGCGATGTGTGGAGCGCGGACGAAGTGACGGAAGCCATCGTGCTGCTGGAAGTTGAAAACCTGCACATGATTTCTCTTGCCGACACGGTCGGTGTGGCTACGCCGCAGCAGATCAGCGATCTGCTGGGCGCGGTAAACGAAAAGTACGGCTACCTGGAGATCGGCGCACACTTGCACAGCCGGCCGGACCAAGCCGCGGAAAAGATTCTGGCCGCCTACGATGCGGGCTGCCGCCGCTTCGATTCGGCCCTGGGCGGGCTGGGCGGTTGCCCGTTTGCGCAAGATGCGCTGGTGGGTAACATCCCCACGGAAACCGTGCTGTCCGCCTTGAAGCAGAGGGACGCACAGTTGCCGGCGCTGAAGGCGTTGGACACGCTGCTGAAGGCAACAGGGGGAATTGCCGCGAAGTTTTCGAGTTCGCACGCCGCAGACTGAGCGCTACGTTTCGAGACTGGCGTCATCCCGAAGCCCCGCGTTTTCCCCAGCGGGGCGAGGGATCTCGCGCGGGGTATAAAACGAAGTCTCCAGAAAGTCATGGTCGCCTCCTGACTATGGATTACAAAACGATCCAACTCGTATACGACTCGGGCGTGGCCACCATCACACTGAACCGTCCCGACAAGCGGAATGCCATTAGCTTCGAACTGATCGACGATCTGCTCCGCGGGCTTGATGAGGTGGCGAAGTCTGACGCGCTCGTCATCATCCTCACCGGCGCCGGCAAGGCTTTTTGTTCGGGCATGGACCTGGAAAATCTGAAGACTCTGCTTGGCCGCACGCCGGAGCAGAACCTGCAAGACTCGCGCACCATGGTCCGGCTGTTCCGCTCGCTCTACGAATTCCCAAAAGTCACCATCGCTGCGGTGAACGGCGCGGCCATCGCCGGCGGCACCGGACTCGCCCTGATGTGCGACTTTACGCTCGCCGTGCCCGAAGCCAAGTTCGGCTACACCGAAGTGCGGATCGGGTTTGTGCCTGCTATCGTTTCGACATTCCTGCTGCGGCAGGTGGGCGAGAAGCAGGCGCGCGATCTGCTGCTGACTGCGAGAATCTTCGGAGCGGAAGAAGCAGTTCGCATGGGATTAGTCAGCGAAATCGTCGGGCCGGACAAGCTGATGCCTCGTGCCCGGGAGTTGGCCGCGCTGTTGATGGAGAACAGTCCAGCTTCTTTGCGTGCCACAAAGCAACTGCTGACCGATCACGCCCGGACGGAGCTGGACTCTCAGATTGAAGCGGCGCTACACGCAAACGCTGCTATCCGCGCCACGGCGGATTTCCGCGAAGGCATCTCGTCGTTTCTGGAAAAGCGCAAACCGGTGTGGAAAGGCGAATGACGCGAGCGGAAAGGATTCGCAACTTCGCCAAGACGGCGGGGAGAGCCCGTGGCGCGCCAGACTGTAAGGAGCCAGCGTGAATTCAGCGGTCAATGAAACCCGCTTGCGAGTTCGCTATGCGGAGACCGACCAAATGGGCGTGGTGTATCACTCGAATCACTTCGTCTGGTTTGAAGTCGGACGCGTGGAGTTGCTACGCCAACTGGGATTCTCCTATCGCGACATGGAGCGCATGGACGGACGCTACATCGCCGTCGCCGAAGCCAAGTGCCGCTATCGCGCGCCGGTGCGCTACGATGAGGAAGTGGTGGTGCGCACGCGTCTGCGCAATGTGCGCGAATCAGTGGTTCATTTCGGCTACGAATTGCTCCGGGCGGAAGACGGGTCCTTGATCGCGGAAGGCGAGACGACGCACATTGTCACCGATGCGAACATGAAAATTGCCGAACTGCCGGAGAAGTACCTCAAGGCCTTCCGGGCGGCTCTTGGGAAACTGAAGCCTCGCAAGTAGGAACTGGGACCTCTTTTGAACGCACTTCATATCAACGGAAACGATCTCACTCTGGAGGCGGTGCGCGAAGTTGCGGCTGAGCGGCGTCCGGTGCTGCTTTCGGCGGATGCGCGCGAGGCAGTGGAACGTGCCCGTGCCGTAGTGGACGCGCTAGTCGCTGGCGACCAGCTCGCCTATGCCATCACCACCGGCGTGGGCAAGCTCAGCGACGTGCGCATCGCCGGCGATCAGATTCGCGAACTGCAGGTCAACCTGGTGCGGTCGCATGCTGTCGGGGTGGGCGAAGCCCTGGCCGTCGTAGAGACGCGCGCCATGATGCTGTTGCGCGCGAACTCGCTTTCCAAGGGCCACTCAGGCATTCGCCCCGTGGTGATCGACACGATTTGCGAGATGCTCAACCGCGGGGTTACCCCATTCGTGCCCTCGCAGGGTAGCGTGGGGGCCAGCGGCGATCTGGCTCCGCTGGCGCATCTGGCGCTCGCGTTGATTGGCGAGGGTGAGTGCTTGGACGAGAAAGGCGCGCGGGTTCCGAGTGCCGAGGCGCTGAAGCGAGCGCAGATCAAGCCACTGGTGCTGGAAGCGAAGGAAGCCGTTTCGCTGATCAACGGCACGCAGGCCATGCTGGCCGTGGGCACACTGGCGCTGCTCGCCGCGGAAACCCTTGTGGATTCCGCGGACGTAATCGGCGGGCTCTCCTGCGACGCGCTGAAAGGCACCGATACTGCATTCGACGAGCGCATTCACAAGGCACGGCCGCACAGCGGACAGATGAAGACCGCGGCCAACCTGCGGCACATGCTGGAAGGCAGCCAGATTCGCGAGTCGCATCGTGCCTGCGGACGGGTGCAGGATGCTTACTCGCTGCGCTGCATCCCGCAAGTGCACGGCGCCGTCCGCGACACGCTGGCCTACTGCCGCGAAGTATTTGAAACCGAGGCCAATTCCGCGGTCGACAATCCGCTGGTGTTTATAAGCGACCCGAAGAAGGTGGAAGGCGAAATTATTTCCGGCGGAAATTTTCACGGCGAGCCGGTGGCTTTCGCACTGGATTTTCTGGGCATCGCGTTGAGCGCACTGGCCGGGATCAGTGAGCGGCGCATCGAGCGACTAGTGAATCCCGCGCTCAGCGAAGGACTGCCTCCGTTTCTCGCGCCCGGCGCCGGCTTGAACTCCGGCTTCATGATGCCGCAGGTGACGGCGGCGGCTCTGGTGAGTGAGAACAAAGTGCTGGCGCACCCCGCATCTGTGGATTCGATCACGACCTCAGGCAACAAAGAAGATTACGTCTCCATGGGCATGACGGCGGCGATCAAGTTGAAAGGTATCGTGGAGAACACGCGCCACGTGCTGGCGATCGAGGCCATGGCGGCGGCGCAGGCCCTCGACTTTCTTGCTCCGCTGAAGAGCTCGAAGCGCGGGCAGGCAGCGCATACGGCGATTCGATCCGTGTGCCCGACGATGGAGAAAGACCGCGTGATGTACAAGGACTTCGCACGTATTGCGGAACTGATTGCCAGTGGGAAGGTAGCGGAGGCGCTGCGGTAGGTTCGAAGCTGCCGTTCGCAGAGGCCCGACCGGGCTTAGCCCGGTGGACAGCCGAGAGCCTGCCCTGAGCGAAGTCGAAGGGGCGGCTGTCCCCACATAAAATCTCACGCTTTCTTTTCTGCCATCAGTTTGTGGGCCTTCACGCGGATGAAGGCGTAGTTCAGCTGCGGCAGCGAGTTGAAGTCGGCGGCCTTGATCAGGTAGTTCTGGGCCTTGGCGCCGTCGCCCTTGGCTTGATAGGCCTGGCTCAAGCGATAAAGATTGTGCGGGTCCTGCAGGTTGGCCTGCTCGAGTTCCGCGATCGCTTTGTCGTAATCCTTTTCGCCGAACGCGATCCGGCCCGCCAGTTCGTGGGATTGTTTGATCTGCGCCGAATTCTTGGTGGCCTGCGCCCCCTGGCGGAATTCTTCGTAGTGCGTTTTTGCGGCCGCATAGTCCTTCTTCCCGATGGCAATCTGGGCCAGGTTGAAGTGGTGCAGGAGCTTGGCGTTGGCTTTGATCTCCTGTGACTGGTTGGAGGAGGCGATTAGCTGGAAGGAGCGGTCGAACTGGCGCTGAGCTTCATCGTAGCGCGGAATTTCGGCGAGGATTCTGCCTTTGGCCTGAAGATCGGCGGCCATCGAGACCACGTCGTTTATCTTTTCAGCGACGGCGTATTCCTTGTCCATCACCTGCAAAGCCTTGTCGAAATTGCCGCTGTCCGAGGCGACGACGGCCATCCCGAAGTAAGCGGTACGAAGTTCGCCATCGTTGCGCGCCTGGTCCGCCATTTTCTGCAGCTCGGCTTGCGCATCCGCGACCTTGCCCGCATACAGCAGCGCCGCGGACAGCCCGAAGTGCGACGGCACAAAATGGGGATCGATGGAGAGTGCTTTGCGATATTGCGCCTGCGAATCTTCGAACCGTCCCATTTTCAGCAGCAATTCCGCGTAGGAATCGTACGGGTTGGGATCGTTGGGAATCAGGTCGATGTATTTCCTGAATGCCTGCTCGGCGCTGGAATAGTCGCCCTGTTGCCGGTAAGCGTAGCCCAGCACGTTATAAGCGGGCGAGTAGCTGGGAGCGATTTCGGTTGCTTTTTTGTAGTGCTCCACCGCCTGGTCGAGTTCCTGCTGGCCGAAATAATAGTTCGCCAGGTTGAACTGGGCGCGCTCATCGTTGGGATAAGCGGCCACCAACTTCTCCGAATAGTCCTTCATCTTTACCGAGTCCGCATTGGCCCCGGCTTCGGTGGCGAGAATCAGCAACTTCTCTCCATCCGAGGCTTGGTCGGCAAGACTCAGCGCTTTCTTCAAGTGGTCGAAGAATTCCTTGGTAGTGGGAGAATTGTTGGCGCGAGCCAGTTCCGCCGAGGCGAATTCGGGATCGAGCGAGATGGCCTTGTCAAAGTGCTGCAGCGATTCCTGCCCCAGCAGCCTTTCGGAAAGGTCGCGGCCCTGCAGGAACTCCTGCTTTGCCTGCTCGGAACGGGTGGTAATGGGAAGCTTTCCCCCATCAGCCGCGGCGGCGGACCTGGCGCTGCTCGACTGGTTACAGGCAGTCAACACCGCGGCGATGAGGGTTACACTCGCGGCCAATTGAAATTGCAGGGTTTTGCTGCGGGGCATGGGAAGTACCTCCTTCGAATTTATCGAATGGTTCGAGTCAGGAGCGATTGTGGGTCCGCACACACTAGACAGGAAGCGGGTGCCTTTGGATAGCGCCCTGGGGACGAGTGTGGAGCATCGCGGGACGAATACCCCCCTGCCAAGGGATAGGTGTCAATTAGGAAGCCGAGCGGTGCGGTCGAGTAGGCTGCCGAAAGCACATGCGGTAACTGGAGGGTAACCCCAGCGGCTAAAGCCGGTACGTATTTTTGGCCTTTACGCTGAAGCGCCGCTCTTCCACGGTGATGCATACATTCGTGAGTTTTGCACCGTCCTGTGAAGCGACGCCCTGATACGAATCTTTCTTTCCCAGCGATCTGTGAAGCAGTGCCCTTCCAGAAACTGTTCGTGACATCGCCGCATGGCTTCTAGATTGCGCCCTGACGCTTACGCCGTCTTGGCGGCACTGCCGTCCAGACCCAATTCGGCGGCGATTGCCTTCATCGCGGCGATGCACAGTTCAATGTGTTCGTCCAGGTCCACGCCGAGAGCGGCTGCACCGTTGACGATGTCTTCCCGGTTCACCTTGCGGGCGAACGCTTTGTCCTTCATTCTCTTGCGCACGGACTTGGCATCGACCTCGACGAGAGACTTGCTGGGCTTGATCAGCGCCACGGCGGTGATGAATCCCGCCAGCTCGTCGCAGGCAAAGAGAGCTTTCTCCATGATGGTGTCGCGGGAAACGCCGCTGTATTCGGCGTGCGACATCACGGCGCGGGTGATGACTTCTGGCCAGCCGCGCTCCGTCATGATTGCGTTGCCTTTGTAAGGATGGTCTTCGAGGCTGGGCCAGCGTTCATAGTCGAAGTCGTGGATGAGACCGACCACGCCCCACAGATTTTCCTCGTCGGGAGATGTCGCGCCAAACTTGCGGGCACAAGCGCGCATGCAGGCCTCCACTGCGAGGGCATGCTTGCGCAAACTTTCCGACTGGGTGAACTCAGTTAGTAAACACCACGCTTCGTCGCGATCAATCATGGCTGTTGCCTGTTTCTCCGGGCTTTTCGCCGGTCGGTTTGGGTTTTCTCACAGACAATTTTGTTTTTGCAGCCATTTTAACCTTGACATCCACAGGGCTGGTACCGCAGATTGGGCGCTGCAGGCGGGACCCTTCCCCCACTACAGGTTCCAGCTTGCGCTGTAAGGAGTTGCTGGCTCTGGCGCTCCCACAACCCGAATGGCCACGACTCTTGCCCCGGTCGATTCACGGGAAGTCGTCCGTTGCGATCACTGCCTGCTGGTTCAATTCCGCACCGTCAACAACAATTGCCGCCGCTGCCACGCGTCCCTGGACGAGGAGCCTGAACCCGAACCCATGGTGGTAGCGCCACCGGTGATGATGCCGATGCCGGGTAACGGCCGCGGACATCTGAACCTGGCCGCGTCCATCCGCTCGCTGCGCCTGCGCAATGGGCTAAGCCAGCGGCAGCTGGCGGGGCGCATGTCGGTACCGCGGACCTACGTTTCCAAGATCGAAAACGAAAAAGCCACGCCTACGCTCTCGTCCCTGGAACGGCTGGCGCGCGCCCTGGAGGTGACCGTGCCGGAACTGCTCAGTGGCGGAGAAAAGAGCCGCAACGACGAGGTCAGCGAACTGATGAAAGATCAGTTTATCGCCGAGATTTTGCCATTCGTGTCGCAACTGAATGGGATGCAGATGTCGAGCATTCTGACGCAGGTGCGGGATTTGACGATTCGGCCGAGACGGACCGCTTAAAAGTTGAAGTTTCAAGGTGGCAAGGTTTCAGGGCTTCAAGGTCATCGAACGGAATTTACATTGCAACCTTGAAACATCTGAAGCTTTGAAACCTTAAGAGGTTTTATCCGGGCAACCAGCCAACTATGCCGGGACCATGCGCGGTCCCGGCTTTTTTTGTTGCTGACCGTCTGTCTTTGGCCCCGTTGGGGGCTTGGTTCCTCAACTTGCGTCGTGGGCTTGCATTCTTACACCGCTTCGCATCTCACATGGCAGCCTCTGACGGCTCAGTGAATCCGAAATAGATTGACCGACATCTATCCAGCATGAATCTGGAGCTTGATCGAAATCTGTCTTCCGGTTCGGCGGTGCCATTGAGCCAGCCGGCTGCTATCAACGGCTGGAGCGGGGAGACGTCGCCGGAACCGGCAAGTGCTGGCGCGTCGGCTGCGGATGCGGCACTGCTCGACGCCTACTCGCGAGCGGTGACGGGGGCTGTGGAACGAGTCAGCCCGTCGGTGGTGAACATCGAAGTGCATCAGTCGGCCGGCCGCACGCGCTCCGGGGAGCCTCGGGAACGACGAGGGGGAGGGTCGGGATTTGTTTTCACGCCCGATGGATTGATTCTCACCAACAGCCACGTCGTGCACGATGCCAAGCGCATCGAGGTCACGCTGGCCGACGGACGGCGCATGCCGGCCAGCGCCATCGGCGACGACCCAGCGAGCGATCTGGCTGTCATTCGTGTGGACGAGCCGCGCGTGGATGAGCCCAGCCTGGCCGCGGCTGCCTTGGGCGATTCGCAACAGCTTCGCGTGGGACAGGTGGTGATCGCAATCGGCGCTCCCTACGGATTTCAGTCGACTGTAACGGCGGGCGTGGTGAGCGCGCTGGGACGGTCACTGCGCTCGTATTCCGGGCGGCTGATCGATGACGTGATCCAGACCGACGCTTCCCTCAACCCGGGCAATTCGGGAGGGCCGCTGGTGGATTCCGCAGGGCGCGTTGTGGGCGTGAACACGGCGACCATCCTGCCCGCGCAGGGTATCTGCTTTGCGATTGGCATCAACACGGCGAAGTTCGTGGCCAGCCGCCTGCTGCGCGATGGACGCATCCGGCGGAGCTACATTGGCGTGTCGGCGCAGACGGTACCGGTGCACCGGCGCGTGGTGCGATTCTACGATCTGGCGAAGGAAACGGGCGCGCTGGTTTTGTCGGTGGAGGAAAACAGCCCCGCCAAGCACGCAGGATTGCGCGAAGGAGACGTAATTGTGGCTTTGGAAGGGCACGCGGTTGCGGGTGTAGACGATTTGCATCGCGTGCTGACGGATGTGAGGGTTGGGGTGAGCTGCTCGCTGACCGTGCTGCGGCATACGGAGAAACTGGAGTTGAAGATCGTGCCCGAGGAAGCAAAATAGGTTGTGTGGCGCGGGCACTCTTGCCCGCGAAGGCTTCGGTCTGGAAGATGTCGTCGCGCACCTGCGATCAGAGGATGTGTGGCGAACCCAGGGCGCTGCGGACCCTGGACAGCCGAGGGCGGCTGTATCCGCACATGATTCTGTATAGGTATCGGCGGTCTGGCCCTTGCCGGCGTTTCGCGGGCGGGGCGCCCGCGCCACACGGGCCTCATTGCTTCCCCTTCCTCCCTGTGTTAGCCTCAATGCCGAGGCGTTCACTTTGCACGACAAAGTTCCTGCCGGGCTGGATCGCAAGGAAGGCGAAATCTACAGGCATCTCGATCCACAGCGGCTCCCCAGACACGTCGCCATTATCATGGACGGCAACGGGCGCTGGGCCAAGCGGCGGCACATGCCGCGCGTGGCCGGACACCGAGCCGGTGTCGCTGCCGTGCGCTCGACGGTCGAGACCGCGGCTCGCATTCATATTCCGGCGCTGACGCTCTATGCTTTTTCCGAGGAAAACTGGAAGAAGCGTCCCAAGAGCGAAGTCGACTTCCTGATGCGCCTGCTGAGCCGCTACCTGAAGGCGGAGGTTCCCACGCTGAACAAGAACAATATCCGCCTGGAATACATTGGGCGGCAGCACGAACTGCCCGAGGACGTGCAGGAACGCATGGAGTGGGCACGCCAGAGCACGGCGGCCAATGGCGGCATGGTGCTCACGCTGGCGCTCAATTACAGCGCGCGCAGCGAACTGGTGGATGCCTTCCGCTCCATGCTGACGGCGGCGGCGCAGAATGGCGGCATCGAGCACCTGCATATCGACGAAGATACCGTCGGGCGGCACCTCTACACGCGCCACCTGCCCGATCCCGACCTGGTGGTGCGCACCAGCGGCGAAATGCGGCTGAGCAACTTTCTCCTGTGGCAGTTGGCGTATGCGGAGATCTACGTGACCGCGACCCTGTGGCCGGATTTTCGCGGCGTGCATCTGCTCGAGGGCATCGCCGAGTATCAGAAGCGGGAGCGGCGTTACGGCGGGTTGAACCATGCCGAAGCGCACGCTCCGCTCACGGATGCGTTCGCCAAGAATCGCGAGTAAGAAATCGGTTTTCGAACCGCAGCGCCTGAAGGCGCGATTGATGGTGCGGCATTGCGGTATGCCTGAAGGCATACCCTGATACGAATCTCGAGCATCTAGCGCATACTATCCTCTCTTGCTAAAGCGCATCGCGACCGCGGTGGTCCTCATTCCGATTGTACTGGCGCTCATCCTGCGCGCGCCGGTGCCGGCGCTGGCATTTGTCGCCGCAGGAGTGGCGCTGCTCACGGTGCAGGAATTCCTGAAGCTGACCGAATCCTACGGCGTTCATCCGCTGCGTGTACCCACCTACATTTTCGTGGCGTTGTTTTTTCTGCTGCTGGCGGTGAGCGCAGGCGGCGACACGCCCCAGCTTTGGACCATCAAGTTTGTACTCTCGCTGGGCTTCGCCGCCGCGATTGCGCCATTTCTGTTTCTGACGATTGCCATGCCCCGCGGGCAGTTGAGCGGCGCCTATCCGGCGGCCGCAGCCTCGGCGTTCGCTTTTGTTTACGTCGCTTTGCCCCTGGGCATGCTGGTGCAACTTCGCCAACAGGCCGCCGGGGCAATCTACCTTCTCTACCTTCTGCTGGTGGTTTGGGCGGGAGATATCTTTGCCTACTTCGTCGGCCGCTCGCTGGGAAGGCACCTGATGGCGCCGCGGGTCAGCCCGAAGAAAACCTGGGAGGGCGCGGTGGCCTCGCTGGCGGCGAGTCTGGTTGTGGGAATCCTGCTGTTTGATCATGCGTCGCGGATCAGTTCGGAGCTGCTGCGCTGGGGTATGATCACGCGCCCAGACGGCATGTACGGCCTGGACACACCAGCGATGTGGCCGACTATTTTCCTGACGACGGCGCTCAACGTGGCCGCCCAGCTGGGCGATCTGGTGGAGTCGCTGATCAAGCGCGGCGCCGGCGTGAAGGACTCCGGCACGATCCTTCCCGGCCACGGCGGCATGCTCGATCGGATCGACGCCCTGCTCTTTGCCGCACCGGTGCTGTGGTACTATGCAGCTTGGCGCGTGTTGCAGTAGCCTTCCCCAGCCGCCCGCCCGACGAACGCGCAGGAAACGCGTAAAATAAGAGTTTCGCCTCGTATGAGACGCATTGCCATCCTGGGATCAACCGGGTCCATCGGCCGCAGCACGCTCAGCGTGGCCGAAGCCTATCCGGAACGCTTCCAGGTCGTGGCCCTGGCTGCAGGTGCAAATCTGGACGCGGCTTTCGAGCAGGCCTGCCGCTGGCGGCCCCGGTTGGTTTCCGTGGCCGCGGAGAACGACGCCGAGATACTGCATTCCCGCCTGAAGAAGCAGCATCTTAACCAGATTGAGGTAGTCCAAGGCGCGGCCGGGACGGTGCGCGTGGCCACGCATCCCGAAGTCGACTTCGTAGTCAGCGCGATTGTGGGCGTGGCCGGTCTGGAAGCGACCTATGAGGCGGTCAAGGCTGGAAAGACGGTTGGTCTCGCCAACAAGGAATGTCTGGTTGCTGCCGGCGAACTGATCACCGCTGAAGCCCGCAAACAAGGCAAGCCGCTTCTGCCCATCGACAGCGAGCACAATGCAGTGCATCAATGCCTGCGCGGCGGCAAAATGGAAGAAGTCGAGCGCATCTGGCTGACCGCCTCGGGTGGACCATTTTTGAACACACCGCGCTCCGAGTTTGCCGCGATTACGGTCGAGCAGGCGCTGAACCATCCCACCTGGCGCATGGGAAAACGCATCACCATTGACTCGGCGACGTTGATGAATAAGGGCTTCGAAGTGATCGAAGCGTGCAGATTGTTTCACATGCCGCCGCGGAAAGTGGAAGTAATTGTCCATCCGCAGTCCACAATCCATTCCATGGTGGAGTTTGTGGATGGCAGCATACTTGCTCAATTCTCAATGACGGACATGCGCCTGCCGATTTTGTACGCCCTCACGTATCCCGAGCGGATTCAATCGGATATGCGTTTTCCGGTCATGGACCTGCGTCATCTCGACTTCAGCCCGCCCGATGTGCAGAAATTTCCTTGTCTGCGTTTGGCCTATGAAGCGGCCGAGGCGGGAGGCGCAAAGACCGTGGCCCTCAATGCTGCCGACGAGGTAGCGGTGGCTGCGTTTCTTGAGGGCGGCATTCGTTTTGATGAAATTCCCAGGATCATCGAAGATACACTTTCAGCAACAAACTGCGGGGGATTGGAATCTATCGCGAAGGTGCTTGAGGCCGACGCAGGTGCCCGCCGATATGCGAAGCAGCGGGTGGCTGATTTGAGCGGCAACGTGGCGCGGTCGCGGGCCACGTCTTTTGTGTAGAAAATAGCGTCCAAGAACTAGCGTTCCGGAACCAGGGCCCAGGAATCGGAATCTAACAGGTTGGAGATCACTTAACTCAGTTATGTCTGACTTTCTCACGTCTCTCGTCGCCGTCGTCGTCGTCCTCGGGTTCATGATTCTGATCCACGAGTTTGGCCACTATGCCGTGGCCAAGTGGCTGGGAGTGCGCGTCGAGGTCTTCTCGATCGGATTCGGCAAGCGCCTGCTCGGAGTTCGCAAAGGCGAAACCGACTACCGGATCAGCGCCATTCCGCTGGGCGGCTATGTCAAGATGAGCGGCGAGAACCCGATGGATGAGCGCACCGGCGATCCGGCTGAGTTCCTCTCCCATCCCCGCTGGCATCGTTTTCTGATCGCTATCGCCGGGCCGGCCATGAACATCCTGCTGGCCGTTTTTCTCCTCACCAGCGTCTACATGGTGCACTACGAGTATCCCGTCTTCATGGACAAGCCCGCGGTGATTGACGGCGTGAAGCCGGACTCGGCAGCTGCACATGCTGGTCTCCAGCCGGGCGACCGTATCGTCAAGATTGACGGGATCGCGAATCCCACCTGGGAGCAGGTGCAGCCTCGAGTTCTAATCAGCCCCAACCAGCCCCTCGCCGTCACTATTCAGCGTGGGGAAAGGATTTTCGAAACCACCATCAAGCCCAAGCCGGTCACCAGCTCCGAGGTCGGTTCCGCAGGATGGTACCCCGAAGAGCCCGTGATCATTGGCCGGCTGGAGGACGACATGCCCGCCGCCAAGGCTGGGATGAAGGAAGACGATCGGGTTGTCGCCATGGATGGCAAGCCCCTGGGATCGATCGATGCCATGATCGAACGCCTGCAGCAGACCCAGGCCAAGCCGGTGGACCTTACTGTGGTGCGCGGTGACCAGACTCTGAGCTTTCACCTGCAGCCTGTGCTTTCCAAGACCGAGGACCCGAAAGAGCAGCGCTATCGCCTGGGATTCCTGAACAAGGAAGAAACCCGAGTGACGAAGCTGCCCTTCGCCCAGGCACTCACACTCTCCCTGTCGGAGAACAAGAAATACTCGTTGCTGCTTCTGGAGCTGGCCAAGAAGTTGGTGCAAGGCAAGGTGTCGCCTCGCATGGTTTCCGGCCCGATCGGAATTGCCCAGGAAGCGGGCTACGCCGCGCAGCAAAAAGGCTGGACTCCGCTGCTGGCCCTGACCGCAGGAATCAGCCTGAATCTAGGCATCTTCAATCTGCTGCCGATCCCCATTCTTGACGGCGGGGTGATTCTCTTCCTCGCGATTGAAAGCCTCATGCGCCGCGATGTCAGCCTGCGCATCAAGGAACGCGTCTATCAAGCCGCTTTCGTGTTCCTGGTGCTGTTCGCGGTCATGGTCATCTACAACGATCTGGTGAAGACCTTGCCGGGATTGGCGGAGCGGCTGCCATAACGGTCCCCAGGTTGTTACTTCTCAGGGAGCCAGTGTTGGCTCCCTTTTCGTTTCTTGATCTTCTATTCCTCATGAGATACAATGTATCTCAGACCACTTATGCCCGCCACCGAGATGGTTCACGTGCGCATCGACAAGCGAGTTAAGGCACAGGCTGCCAAAGCGCTTTCAGCCATGGGTTTGTCCGTTTCGGACGCGGTAAGGGTTTTGCTAACTCGCGTAGCCACGGAGAAGGTCTTACCTTTCGAGGTGAAGGTCCCGAATGCTGCCACCGCCGCGGCGATGCAAGAAGCGCGGGCAGGTGGACTGGCCTCGTTCGATAGTGTTTCCGACTTGATGGCCGACCTGAATGCGGAGGATTGAGCACACGACGGCCTTCAGACGCGACTTCAAGAGCGAAAAAAGAGGTCCATACCGAGACGAGATTGATTCCCTCATCACCAGCGTCGTTTCTTTGTTAGCTGAAGACCAGCCTCTGGCTGACAAGCACCGCGACCATCGACTTGGAGGCCGTTGGCGCGACCATCGCGAATGCCATCTCAAGCCGGATCTCCTGTTGATCTACCGCAAGCCAGGTGTCGAGGTTCTGCAGTTGGTTCGCTTGGGGTCGCATAGTGAACTCTTTGGTTGAGGGCAAAGCGCCCTAGTCAAAGCCGTCCGTTTCCGCGTGCTAAACTAGAAGTTCCCATGGCTACGATTCAGCGCAGGAAATCACTCACCGCCGTCGTCGGCGGTGTGCGCGTCGGCTCGGATGCACCAGTTGTGGTGCAATCCATGACCAATACCGACACGGCGAACGTGCCTTCCACTGTGCAGCAATGCGCTGCCCTGGCCCGCGCCGGCTCGGAACTGGTCCGCGTCACCGTCAACAACGAAGAGGCCGCTGCCGCCGTGCCGCGCATCGTCGAAGAACTCGACAAGCAGGGCTTGCGCGTGCCCATCATCGGCGACTTCCACTATAACGGCCACATCCTGCTGACGAAGTTCCCCGAATGCGCCCGCGATCTTGCCAAGTACCGCATTAATCCCGGCAATGCCAGCATCGGCCGCAAGGACGACAACAACTTCCGGACCATGATCGAAGTGGCGGTGAAGCATGAGAAGCCGGTGCGCATCGGCGTGAACTGGGGGTCGCTCGACCAGGCGCTGCTCACCCGCATGATGGACGAGAATTCCCGCCTCGCAGAGCCCAAAGACGCCCGCGAAGTCACGATGGAAGCGATGGTCGTCAGCGCGCTGAACTCCGCCGCGCTCGCCGAAAAGTACGGCCTTCGTCCCGACCAGATTATCCTGAGCGCAAAGGTCAGCGGGGTGCAGGACTTGATCGATGTTTACCGAGCCCTGGCCGCGCGCTGCAACTACCCACTCCATCTCGGACTCACCGAAGCCGGTATGGGCGCGAAGGGCGTAGTCGCCTCGAGCGCCGCCATGGGCGTGGTGCTGCAGGAAGGGATCGGCGACACGATTCGGGTTTCGCTCACGCCCGCGCCCGGCGGCGACCGCACCGAAGAAGTACGCGTGGCCCAGCAGATTCTGCAGTCGATGGGCATTCGCAGTTTCACGCCGCAAGTCACAGCCTGTCCGGGCTGCGGACGCACCACCAGCACCTTCTTCCAGGAAATGGCAGAGCAAATTCAGTCCTACCTGCGCGAGCAGATGCCTGCGTGGAAAGGCCGCTACGTCGGCGTTGAGGAAATGAAGCTGGCCGTCATGGGCTGCGTGGTCAACGGCCCGGGCGAGTCGAAGCACGCCAACATCGGAATCTCTCTGCCCGGAACGTTCGAAGAGCCGAAGGCTCCTGTGTACGTCGACGGCCGCCTGTTCACTACGCTGAAGGGCGATCGGATCGTCGCCGAGTTCATCGAGATTCTCGACCAATACGTCGACTCGCACTACGCCGCGAGGGAAGAAGTAACGGCAAAGGCATAGCACACTCCGCAGAACCCGACCCACCTCAGGATCAGGCGCAACATCTCAATCTTTGCACAGAGAATCTACTGTCCGGTTACCAGGAATAGTGGATTCTGCGGAGGCGCCTGGCCACCGTTGCAGGAGGTTCCAGTACACACCGCAAAGGGCGCTGGCAGATCGAGGACCAGTGAGTCCGGTGGGGTGCCACCACCGGGATTGTTATTATTGCTGTCGGTAGTGTTGATGACAGCGATCGCGCCCGCGTCGCACATGCTGACGTAGACACGGCTGCTATCGGCCGCGGCGGTGGTGAAGACACGGAAGCGGGTCGCGCCCGGCGTGTAAGGAATGCTCGTCACGCACGTAGCCACCGGAGGCACGGCAAACTGAGACTTTGCGAACTGAGGACGGCTCAACAAGGGCACGGCCGGGATCTTCACCGTGAGGCTTTGCGCGTCGAAGACGGTCAGCTGAGGAACCACGCAAGCGCCCACGACATTCGCATCGGGACAGGTCGCAGGCGGCTGATAGCTGGCATAGCTGGCCACGTAAAAGCGGCTCCCATCAAGCAAAGCGGCCACCGAAGCGGGCGAGCACCCGGCCGGACATGGTGCGTTCGTGCCGTTCATAGAAAAGGCTGACAATTGGCTTGGGGTGTCGTTTGCGCCCCCGGTAGCGGAAAAAACGTAGACCGTCGCGGTCACCGGGTTGGTCACATACAGGCGGTTCAGGTGGGGATCGTAAAAGATGAAGTTTGCTCCGGCGCCCACAGATAGGGTTCCAGGCAACACAGTATCGGTGGCGGTATCGATCGTGACCAACTGCCCGCTCCCTTGGGTAAGCAGATAGACCCTTTGACTGTCGGCGCGAGCCACTACCCACACGGGCTCACTTCCAACAGGAATCACGGCATTCACCGACATATCCACCGTATTCAGGCTGGTCACGGTACCGTCACCCTGGTTGGCCACGTAGAGCTTGAGGGGCGCGGTGGTACCTGGCGTCTCCGCCATTGCCACGGGATTGGTCCCCACAATCGCCGAATTGACGACCTGGTCCGTGTTCGTGTTGATGGCATTGACCGTATTGGTCCCAAAGTTCGCCACATAAACCAAGCCATTTTGGGTCGTGGCCAGGAAATCTGGCAGCGACCCCGCGGGCAGGCTGACGGTGTCAGTCACCGTTAAAACACCACCAAAAAAGGATGCTGGGGAAAGAAATGCGACAGAGTCCGCGCCGTTGGTCACGAGGCTGCCGGCGCTGGCCACGAATAAGCGCCCACCTCCGGGAGCGACCGCAGCGTGGGTTGGAATCAGGTTTACATACGAAGCCTCGCCCACGTTGGTATCTCCCGATACGTCGATCTGCATGCTGGCACCGGGGTTTCCGGGGGCATTGGCCGTCAGAGCAAACACAGTGTGGAAGTTGGCGGGATTCGGAGGCGTTGTGGTAATGGGTATCACCACAGGACGGTAGTACTGTCCGCAAGCCATCCACAGCAGAACCAAGACCACCACAGCCGCCAATCGGCTCATTCGTCGCAAACTCATCGGCACCCCGAAAGAATAGTTCTGGCTCTGCGCCCCTGCTCGCCCATAGGAGAATGCAACATTCTAATGGCTGGCGACGATCCACGCCAGCGTGGAAGGTAAACTGCGGACCTTGGACGTCGGACCGAATCAGTTGTGGTGATCAACGCGGGAGCAAGTTCGTGGGATGCAGGATATAGGATGCGAGTTGGACGCCTGGCCGATTCCCGAGCCACGGGAACTTCGCAAGGATGCAGGGGTAAGTCTGAGGCCTGAGGTCCGAAGTTCGATGCCGGAGGCCAGACGCCGATTACTTCCGCCTGGCTTTGGACGCAGCACTCGGCGCTTCGGAACCCACGCCAGCGGCTGGCTTCTTCTTGCCTTCCATCTGCGCCAGACTTTGCTTCAACGCAGCCATCAGATCCACGACCGGGGCCAGCTTCTTCGGCTTCTCCACCGCCGCGACTTCCCCGCCCTCCAGCTTGGCTTCGATCAACTTCTTCAGGTTTTCCTGAAAACTGTCCTGGTACTTCTCCGGATTCCAGTCGTCGGCCAGCGCCTCGATGAGCTGGTGTGCGACCTTGATCTCTGCGTCCTTGAGTTCCACATCGGGCGCGCCGAATCCTTCCACCTTCTTTACCTCTTCCGCGTAATACATGGTGTGGAGCATCAGGCCGCCTTCGTGCGGACGCAGGAACACCGTGTACTCGCGATTATGCATGGTGATCTTGGCAATGGCGACGTACTCGCTTTCTTCGAGCGCCTTGGTCAGCAGCGCATAGGGACGCCGCCCCGCCTCTTCCGGCATCATGTAGTACGACGACTCGAAGTACACCGGGTCCACATCGTCGGCCTTCACGAATTCGAGGATCTCCATCGTCTTGGCGGTCTGCGGCTCGATTTTCTTGATCTCTTCGGGCTCGATGATGATGTACTCGTCCTTGCGAAATTCGTATCCCTTGACGATGTCGCTGCGGTCCACCACCACGTTCTCCAGCGGGCAAATGTATTGCTGCTTCACCCGCTGCTTGTCGGTGCGGTGCAGCATGTTGAAGGAGATGCCGGAGCTGCGCGCGCCCGAAAACAGGCGCACCGGCATGGAGATGAGTCCGAAGGTTAAATGACCAGACCAGACCGACGATGGCATAGTTTTCCCCGGTTGTCAGGACGTAACTGCTGCGCCCCGAATCGTGACTGCAAACAGCCTAACCTGTCCAGAATAGGGAGTTTAGCCTAAACCAGTCATTCGATGCACAAAACCTAGGGCATGAGGAACCGAAATTCGAAGCCCTTCGGGATGGGGCCTGGGCCCTCCGGGCACTACTGATGGTAGTTACCCTCTTAATTCCCGACACTAAATTGTCCTCATGGCCCGCGATGTTTGTGCCGATGGGGATCATAGGAGGCTTTCGCGAAATGATCAGCCCAATTAGCAGCACGGCCCCTGTCCAAACTGCGGGTCAGCTTGTGGCAGCATCCCATCCATCGCAGCCGCAGAAGGCACAGTCTCCAGTTACTGATACGGTGCAGTTAAGCAGCGCCAAAGCCATTCTGCAAGAAGCATCGGAAACACCCTCTCAAACCGACCATGAAGCCAGCACTGGCGACGTTCAGGCGAGGAATCTTCTCGCCCGGGAGGCAGCTGCCAGGGCGGCCTTGAAGTAACCCGTTCGTCGGAACGGGAGGGTTGGGGCACGTCGAAGTGTGGATCACTGCGTCCAAACCTGTCCATTTGTAGTTACATAGGCATCTTCCTCCAGTCCTTAAAGGTCATGTCCTTAAAGGATCATGATCCGCATGAAATGATTTCATACAACCTCCAGAGCACAACACTCGCAGGGGAATTTACAATCCTTGCCTGGAGAAAAAAATGAGTGACCTGCGCTATCCCATTGGCAAGTTCACCTTTGAAAGCCCGTCCACCGCAGAACAGAGACAGGAACTACTCAACCACATCGAGCAAGCACCCAACCGGCTCCGGGCGGCCATAAAGGGTCTTTCCGAGCAGCAGCTTGACACGCCCTACCGTCCCGACGGATGGACTGTGCGCCAGGTCGTGCATCATGTGCCCGACAGTCATCTCAATGCCTATGTGCGCTTCAAGCTGGCGCTGACCGAAGATGAGCCCACGATCAAGACGTACGCGGAAGACCGCTGGGCCCAGCTCGCCGACACGCAGGCGACTCCGATCGAAGTTTCGCTTTCTCTGCTGGATTCCCTGCATGCGCGCTGGGTGCGTCTGCTGCGCTCGCTGCAGCCCGAAGACTGGAAGCGCACTTTTCGCCATCCGGAGCTGGGGTTGATCAGCCTGGAAAAGAACCTCGCCCTCTATTCCTGGCATGGACAGCACCACGTCGCTCACATCATGAGGCTGCGGGAAAGAGAGGGCTGGTAGGGGAGCCCGGCTTTCGGCTTTCGGCTTTCGGCTTTCGGCTTTCGGCTTTCGGCTTTCGGCTTTCGGCTTTCGGCTTTCGGCTTTCGGCTTTCGGCTGATCCTTCGACCTGGGACCTCAGCCTTCAGACCTCAGACCTGCAGGAATTGGGTGAGTCCGAGGTCCGAGGTCCGGGGTCCCCTACGTCAACCCCAGCTTCCACAGCAAGTAGCTGCTCGCTTCGCGCAGCGCCGCATACCAGCGCTGGGCCACACCGCGCGGACGCGAATCGGGGCGCGGCGCGACATAGACGGGACCTACTCCCTCGTGCTCCAGCAATTTCTTGATGCGGAATACGTGATAGGCGTCGCTGACCGCAACGCAGCTGTGCAGGCCGTTGGCGCGCATGATCACCGCCACGCGCACCGCAGACTGCGCCGTGTCTGAACCCTGGGTTTCGGCAATGAGGCTGCGCTCGGGGATTCCGTGCCGCATCAGGTAGTCGCGGCCCACGCCACCTTCGCTGAAACTGGGATCAGCCGCGGCGCCTCCCGTGGTGATGACGACCGGCGCGATTCCCTGGTGAAAGAGATCGAGCGCATGATCCAGACGAGCTCGCAAGACGGGAGACGGGTGCCCTGCGTATTCTGCGGCGCCAAACACGACAATCGCGTCGGAGGAATGCACTTCCTGCAGAGAACCTTCGCGAACGATGCGCAAGCTGGTCACAGCGAGGAAAGCCACTGCCACCACGGTCGCCAGCGCCGCCAGCCGCAGGAGCCAGCTGCCTCGCGCGTGCCGGTTGACGGTAGCGTTGCTCATCCCTGCGCAAAGAAGGTAGAAATCTCTTCCGCGGGAATCGCACCCTCGCGGATAATCCGCCAGCGCGTCCCCTCGTCGGTCAGGTCGACGATCGTGGAAGGAATGTCGCGAGGAGAAGTTCCGCCGTCGACAATGATGCTGATCCTTCCCTGCAGCTGATCGCGCACCTGGTCGGCTCTGGTGCACTCGGAGGCCCCGCTCAGATTCGCCGACGTCGCCGTGATCGGAATGGCGGCGGCCGTCACCACCGCCAGCGGAATCTTGGCGTTGGGCACGCGCAACGCGACGTTGCCGGTATTGGCCGTCACTTTCAGCGGCAGACGCGAACCGGCTTTCACAATGATGGTCAGTGGCCCCGGCCAGTATTTCCGGGTAAGCGCGTAAAACTCCTCAGGCAGTGGTTTCGCCAGCTCCTCTGCCTGGTCGACACTCTCGATCAGCAACGACAGGGGCTTGTGCCGGGAGCGCGTCTTGATGTCATACACACGGTCGACCGCCCGCAAATTGAAGGGATCTGCCGCCAGGCCATAAAACGTATCGGTCGGCATGCCCAGCACTTCCCCCGCCCGGATCTGATCGGCGGCATATTTCACCAGCGAGATCTCAGGAGTCTCACTGTTAATCTTCAGGATTTCGACGCGCACAGCGCTCCCTTCCGGCATGCGACTTGGAGTATTCGTGAGGCGGAAACTATCATAATACGGCAAAACGCTGCAAACCGTAGGCGCGTATGATGCAGTCACCGCCGTGGGCATGAGACAAATCTCAGAAAGCGCCAGCGCTCAGCACCGGCTCCGCCGTATCGAGGGCCGTCACAACGCCCTGGTCAAGCGGTTGCGGCTGGCCTTTGCGCGAGCCGAGCGCACCGAGGATGGCGACTGCGCCATCGAAGGCTCGCGCATTGTCGAAGAGGCTATCCGGAGCGGCCTGCGCTTCAGCGCTGTTTTCTTCCGCGAGTCGGCGCAAGACCGGGCAGAGCGCCTGCTGCCACAGATCGGCTCTCACGTCGAAACTGTCGTTCTTCCCGACACACTTTTCGACAGCGTCGTCCCCAGCGAATCTCCTCAAGGCGTGGCCGCGCTTGTGCGCCTGAAAGAGTTCTCCATCGACGACATCCTCGAGCGCCTGAACGTTGGCCCGGTGGTAGTTCTGGCCGGCCTGCAGGACCCGGGAAATCTGGGCACAATTTTGCGCTCGGCAGAGGCGTTTGGCAGCGCCGGAATCGTCCTAGGCGAAGGCACCGTCAGCCCGTTCAATTCGAAGGTGATTCGCGCCTCCGCGGGATCGGTATTTCGTTTGCCCATAGTCTTGGCAAAGTCTGCGGGCGGAAACATCGCGGAGGTCCTGCTCAGGTTGCGAGCCGGGCAGGTCCGCCTGATAGCAACCTCCTCGCACAAAGGTACGCCGGTGAGCGAAGCGAATCTCGCCGCTCCAGTTGCTTTTTTTATCGGCAGCGAGGGTTCCGGCCTGCCCCGCGATTTGATGGCGAAAATGGATGAAGTTATCGTCATTCCGCACATGCCACAAGTGGAGTCGCTGAACGCAGGCGTGGCCGCCAGTATTATCCTCTATGAGTCGGCGAGGCAGCGAAAATGAAACTTCTCACCACAGAGACACAGAGACTTCCCTTGGCAGTGCATCTGTGGTGAGCGGCCCTCTTAAAGGCTCACGCGCGAGGACGGAGGAGACGGAGATCCCTCCGCGCGCTGGCAAAAACGCGCGCGTTCGGGATGACGCTGCATCGGCTGCCTCTGTGTCTCTGTGGTGAAATAGGTTTCGATGGGACTCTTCCAGCCGGCACCGAACGCCGATAGCGCTAGCGACCGCACCCGTCCGCTGGCCGATCGCATGCGTCCGCGCACGCTCGAAGAATTCGTCGGCCAGGAACACCTCATCGGGTCCGGCAAGCCGCTGCGCACACAGATCGAACGTGACGACACGGGCTCGCTGCTGTTTTGGGGCCCCCCAGGAACGGGCAAAACTACGCTGGCCAAGATCATCGCCCGCATGACCAAGGCGGAGTTCATCGAATTCTCCGCCGTACTCGCCGGCATCAAGGAAATCAAGCAAGTCATGGCCGATGCCGAGTGCGCCCGCCAGTACGGCACCCGCACGATTGTGTTCATTGATGAGATCCATCGCTTCAACAAGGCCCAGCAGGACGCCTTTCTCCCGCACGTAGAAAAGGGAAATATTCGCCTCATTGGCGCCACAACGGAGAATCCCTCGTTTGAGATCAACGCCGCGCTGCTCTCCCGCTGCCGGGTCTACGTCCTCAAGCCGCTGACCGAGGATCAGGTCGTGCTGCTGCTGAGACGCGCTCTCGAAGACGGTGAGCAGGGCTTGGGGGCTCTGCATCTCACCGCATCCGACGAAACGCTGAAGAAGATCGCCAACTACACCAGTGGCGACGCCCGCAGCGCCTACAACGTTCTGGAAGTGGCGGCGGGCCTGGCGCATCCAGCGGGCGGAAAGGAGCCCGCCGAGATCACTGACGATATCGTTCGCGACGCGCTGCAGAAGCGCGTCCTGCTCTACGACAAGACCGGCGAAGAACACTACAACCTGATCTCGGCGCTGCACAAGTCGGTCCGCAACAGCGATCCCGATGCCGCTCTCTATTGGCTCGGCCGCATGCTCGAAGCCGGAGAAGATCCGCTCTACGTGGCGCGCCGCGTTGTGCGCATGGCCGTGGAAGATATCGGCCTCGCCGATCCCAATGCACTTTCACTGTGCATGGCGGCGCGCGATGCCGTGGATTTCATCGGTATGCCCGAGGGCAACCTCGCTCTCGCGCAAGCGGTCGTTTATCTCTCCGTCGCGCCTAAATCCAACGCGCTGTACACGGCTTACGGCGCCGTTCAGCAGGATGTGGAACAGACCTCGGCCGATCCTGTGCCCCTGCACCTGCGCAATGCTCCCACCGCCCTGATGAAAGGACTGGGCTACGGCAAGGACTACCAGTACGCGCACGACGTCGAAGGCAAGGTCGCCAAGATGCAGTGTCTGCCCGACAATCTGCCGGACCGCGTCTACTACCAGCCGACAAATGAGGGCGTCGAGAAGCGCATCCGCGAGCGGCTTGAGGAGATCAAGCGCGTGCGGACTTCCCAGGCTGTAGAGAAGCCGTCCCGTCCAAAGTAAGAATCTCCAGTGCACCGAAAAGCATCAAAGCAGCAAGTTAGGTGCTTCACTTCGGGGGGCGAGTGAGTGCTGAAGCGACAATGCGCGGCGCGGCGATTGCCAGTCGAGTGCCGATTTTCCCTCTCCTGGACGACCAAGTCGAAGACTTGCAGCGACTGCAAAAAGCCGCCCACAAAATCACCTCCATTCTGGATCTCGACGACCTCATCGAAAACATTGTGAACGACGTGGCCCGCTCTTTTGGGTGCGTGGAGGCGAACATCTATCTCCATGAAGAAGATAAGGGGGAGATGGTGCTGGCCGGCGTGCACGGCTGCACTACCCAACACAAGGGCCATCGCCTGAAGGTCGGCAAGGAAGGCATGGTGGGGTACGTCGCTTCTACCGGGCAGATGCGCTACGCTCCCGACGTGCGCAAGGACGAGTACTACCAGGCGTGCGAACCTTCGACTTTGTCCGAAGTGGCCATTCCGCTTCATGTAGGGGATCGATTGGTGGGGGTATTTACCGCGTCGCATCCGGAGCTGGATGCATTTCCGCGCCAACAATTGAGAATCCTGCAGGCGCTGTGCGATCACGTTGCGGTGGCCGTGCACAACGCGCGGCGTTTCCAGTCAGAGCGTCAAGCGACGGCGACCTTGAACCGGGAGGCCCAGGAAGCCCGGGCGATTCAACAGGCCCTGCTCCCCAAAAGTTCGCCGTATATACCCGGCTTCGCCGTTTCCGGACTTAGCATTCCCGCAGGCGCCGTGGGTGGGGACTGGTATGACTTCATTCCCTTCCCTGACGGCCGCTGGGGACTGGTGCTCGCGGATGTCTCGGGCAAAGGCACAGCCGCGGCTCTGCTGATGTCAGCGACCCGCGGAATGCTGCGATCGTTGGCGGAAGCCTGCTGCAGCCCGGGCGAGGTGTTGACCAAGCTGAACCAGTTGTTGGTGAACGACTTTCCCGCGGGAAAATTCGTCACGATGGTCTACGGAGTGCTCGACCCCGAGGCGAGAACGGTCACCTTCGCCAACGCCGGACATTTGCTCCCGCTGCTTATCGAAAACGGTGGCGCCCGCTTCGTCGATGTGGAGCGCGGTTTGCCCCTTGGCTTGGGAGACGGAGACTATTCCGAGTGCCGCATTAACCTGTCTGAGGGCTCGCGGCTGGTGTTCTACAGCGATGGAATCACGGAAGCCGTGAACGCGAACGAGGAAGAATACGGCCTAGACCGGCTCTCCGAACTGGCAATGAAACCCGAAGCATCCGTCATAGACATCGCTGACGATGTCCGCGCCTTCGCCAATGGAGCCGGCGTACGCGATGATGCCAGCATTGTCTTAGTTCACGTTGGCCGCCCGAGCTGACGGGGCGGTTTGCCAGCCTTCACTCCTCCGCCGAAATATTTTCCGGTCCGACCGCCCGTCTTGCCTACATTGCGCAGAGTCAATATCCTCTAGGTTCGCTCTCCCGAGGTGAATTGAAGAATCATGCGCCACGTGAAATTGCTCCGTTCTTTCTTTCGGATCACTTTTTTCGCAACTCTTCTGGTCGTCTGGCAAGCGATCGCGTTGGCCCAGGGGCCTGGGAACGCTGCCGTGCTGGAGCAGGGAAAGTTCCGCTTGCATAAGTTTGAGCAGCCGATCGGCGAGGAAACCTACCAGGTAACGCGCGACCGGGACTCGCTGGTGGTGAAAGTGGAATTCAAGTTCACGGACCGCGGCACGGATGTCCCTCTTTCCGCCACGTTCCGCTCGGCGCAGGACCTCACCCCGGAAGGATTCGAAATCAAAGGCAAGACATCCCGTATCTCCGCGATCGATCAGGCCGTCGAGGTGCAGCCCGGGAAGGTCCGGCTTCGTAACCGGGATCGGTGGACCGACGTGACCGCGCCAGCGCAGTTTTTCACCATCGCAGGTTACGCTCCCGCGACCATGCAGATGCTGCTCGTGCGCTATTGGGCGACTCACGGCTCACCCGCCGAACTTGCCACGTTGCCCAGCGGACGGGTGAAGGTCGAGGCCCGCGGCCAGGATGTGATTTCGGTCAACGGGAGCAGCGAAAAACTCGACCGCTTCCTGGTCGAAGGCCTGATCTGGGGGCGCGAGACGCTGTGGTTTGACGCCAAACGCAATCTGGTGGCGGCCGTCACCACCGACGCCGAGTTCGACCACTTTGAGGCCATCCGCGAAGGATATGAAAGCGCGCTCGGCACCTTCGTAGGCCGCGCGGGCGCCGACGGCATGGAGGCTCTCGCCGGAATTTCCAAAGACGTTTCCGCCGGCAATGCAGACACTCTGGCAATCGTGGGTGCAACTGTCATTGACGGCACCGGGAGTTCTCCGATTCCTGACTCTGTTGTGGTGATTAAGAAAGGGCGGATCGTGGCGGTCGGCCCGCGAGCGAAGACGAAGGTTCCCAGGCACGCCACCGTGGTGGATGCACGCGGCAAAACCATCCTCCCCGGCCTCTGGGACATGCACGCGCACTTTGAGCAGGTGGAGTGGGGACCAATCTATCTGGCCGCCGGTGTGACTACGGTTCGCGATTGCGGCAATGAATTCGAGTTTATTACGGCCGTCCGCGATGCTGTCGCCCACGGTCGTGGCCTGGGTCCGCGCCTGTTGTTGGCGGGAGTTGTGGATGGTACGGGTCCGCTCGCTATCGGGGTGCAGCGTGTGGACACTCCCGAACAAGCACGCATGTGGACTCGTCGTTATCACGATGCCGGATTTCAGCAGATGAAGATTTACAGCTCGGTCAAACTGGAGGAGCTAAAGGTTGTTGCGGAGGAGGCTCATCACCTGGGAATGACCGTAACCGGCCACGTGCCGGAAGGCCTTAACGCTTACCAGGCCATCGAAGCCGGGCAGGACCAGATCAACCATGTCGGCTATATCGCCGATATCATGCATGCTCCTTTAGCGGCACAAGCAACGAATAACGTCGCAGCCGGTTGGCGCGAGCGTGCCAAGGCAATCCCCGAAATCGATCTGAACTCTCCGGAGGCGCAGAAGGCGGTTGCGTTTCTCAAGGCTCATGGAACGGTGATTGATCCAACGATAGCGTTGAGCGAGTTCTTTACCGGGACCACGGCTAAGCCGCCTGCGAGCTTCGAGCCTGGCATTGTCGACGTTGCTCCAGAACTCATGGAGCAGCTCGCGGATGTCGGCCCTCCAACCGAGAGATCGGACTTCGAAGAGAAGGTTTTCGAGAAGGAAGTTGCCATCGTTGGAGTACTGCACCGCGCCGGCATTCCTATCGTCGCAGGAACCGACCAGACGGTTCCAGGGCATAGTCTGCATCGCGAACTCGAACTCTACGTACAGGCGGGATTCACGCCCATGGAGGCGATCCAGGCCGCGACTGTTGTACCGGCGCGGGTGATGGGTCTCGGCAAAGAAGTAGGCACGATTGAAGCCGGAAAGCGGGCCGACTTGATTGTGGTTGACGGTGATCCTCTGGCCGACATCCGCAATAGCCGTAATGTGGATTTCACCATCACGAACGGGAGAATGTACAACACGGCGGACCTCTGGCGCAGCGCGGGGTTCATGCCCTGGAAGAAATAACTGAGGCCGCCGCGACTCGGCGGGAATAAGATTCGCTGTCGGACTGGGATCGAAGGCATTACTATAAACATTCACCTGAAACGCGCTCTGTGTTCCTCGAGGATGCAGCGGTCCATCACCACCAAAATTCCCGCCTTGCGTGCCTTCTCCGCAGCTTCGTCGTGGATGATTTCTTCCTGCATCCAGACCGCCGGAATCTTCAACTGGATGGCTTGATCTACTACTTCTTCCACGAACTCGGGCTGCCGGAAAATATCCACGATGTCAATCTTCTCTGGCACATCGCGCAGAGACGCGTAGGCCTTCTCTCCCAGGCAGGATTCGATCTTCGGATTCACCGGGATGATTCGATATCCCTGGCTTTGCAGGTAGACCGCGACCCCGTGACTCGGACGCAGGGGGTTGTCGGACAGCCCGACCACCGCGATGGTCTTCGCGTGTTGCAACAATTCCGTAATTGGATCCGACTGCGGCGCCAATGCCATAGCTCTTCCTGATCCAGCAAAACTATTTCTTGTTCGCCGCGTCTAATTTCTGCTTGAACATTTTCAGACCGAGTTTGCGGATGGTGTCGGAGACTTCCTTGTTCGCCGAGAGGTTCTTGAGATCCTGAATCAGCAGATTCTTCATCAGACCCAGCGAGAGATCGATCGGCGTCCGCGGATTGAAGACCAGGTTTCTCACCACGATGTAATTCTTCATGAAGCGGCGCTTGAGGGGAATTTGCCGCAACACCGCTTCCAGCACGTTCTTCTGGCTGGCAAATTTTTCGACCTCTCCATCAGAAATCTTCGGAGCCTCCAGCACCGCCAGGGCCACCACCTTTGTGCCGTCGCGGATGAGGATCGATCGTTCCTCCTTGTTTCCCTTCAGGGCCAGCTGAATCCTCCCTTTCACGTCGAGGTGGTTGATCTTCTGCAGCGTATTCTCACGCCTCGGTTCGGCGTGCGCGTGCGGCTTCTTGGCCGACGCAAGGACTTTCGACTCCACGGCCGCCTTCGCCGCGGTTGCGGTGGATGACGAAGTCCCTGCGGCGGGCGCAGCCGCCACGGGCGCGCTCGAATCGGCGCTGGCAGTGCCTTCTCCGACTGCGGAGACCGGAAAATAGTCGGGCCCCAGCAGTTCCAGGATGCCGATCGCCTGAAATGGTTTCTCGGCTTCCGCGGCAATCTCCTCGGCGTGTTCGGCGAGATACGCTGAGACTGCTTCGTCCGGCACATCCCCTGCCTCGCTGCTCTCGATCGAGGCCGCAACTACTGCCCGTTCACCGGCTTCAGGGGCAACTGAAGTATAGGAGACATCTACCTCCGCCGTTCCAGCATCCTGCTTCGCGTGCAGTTGGTCGCCCGCAGGCGCAATCTCTGCCGGCGCTGCTTGCGCCGGGCTCAACAGCTTCTTGACTTCGTCCAGTTCGTTGCCCTTCAGATAGGGATTCGCTCTCAGTGCATCTAGAATTCCCGCCGAAGCTCGAACCCGCGCACTCTGCAGCATCACTTCGATCGTCTCGCGAGACGCAGAAAGAGCGAACTTAGCAAGCTGGCTCTCAGCAATGGAGGGATTTTCCAGCAACGCGGGCAGCATCTTGGGACGAAGGTTTTCCGGGGCGATGAAATAGCCAAGCACCTCTTGCGATGTATTCGGATCGGAAGCCGCGGCAAGGGAGGACTTCTCGTCCCATCCGGCCAGCGTCATCCGCGCCAGGTCACCGAAAACTTTGTTGTGCCGGGCGAGGTAGACCATGATCTCGATGCTCTCCCCAAGCGGCACCGCCAACGCACCCCGCGCTGCAAACTGCATCATGTTCGACGGCAGCTTGGAAGCGCGTACTTGATCAATCATGCGCCCCATAGGCATCTCTCACGCAATTGCTTGAAGCAATCCATCCTTCCCCAATCGTCTGGCCTTCATTTCTGTTGGGCCGCGGACTCCAGTTCCCGCACCGCGAGTTCCAGTTCCCGCACCAGCCGGTTCGGCTTGCGCCGCAGAAATTCTTCCAGCAAAGCCCGATAGTACCAGAGAGTTCCGTCGCGTCCGCCGTGGAAGCGTGCCCAGACGGATTCTCCAAGCTCGCGGTAATCCGCCAGAATGGAGCGCACGTTGTTTAGTTTGTCTGCAGCCGAGACCAGCCGTGTTTCCGCGTCCGCCTTCCTCAAGTGCCGGATGTAATCTTCCTTCCTCTGGCGCCACGGCGGCTTGGGACAAGTGTCCGAATCCGTACAACCGTCCACGATCTTCGCCACGCGCTTTCCGAATCGCCGTTGGACTTCCTTCAGCATGGGCGCGCCGCCACAGTCTTCCACCACGTCGTGCAGAAAGGCGGCGATCGCCACATCCTCGTCGCCGCCAAATTCCAGCGCCAGCGACGCTACGCCCATCAGATGCGCGATGTAGGGAACGGTCGTCGTCTTGCGCGTTTGCCTTGCGTGTTTCTCCGCCGCGAACGAAAATGCACGCTGGAACCGCGGCCCCAGTTTCACCACCCGCTTCTTCGCCGGTGGACCGCCCACTATTGCTTCTCCCCGCGCCGCGCCAGCAAGTACGCCCGGATGAACGGCTGCAAATCTCCGTCCAGCACGCGGTCCACATCCCCGACTTCGGTCTTGGTGCGGTGATCCTTGATCAAACGATATGGCTGCAACACATACGAACGAATCTGCGAGCCGAAATCGTTGTCCAGTTTTGAGTCCTCAATTTTTTTCGTAGCCGCACGCTTTTTCTCCATCTCGAATTCATACAGTTTCGAGCGGAGCATGCTCATGGCACGTTCGCGATTCTTGTGCTGCGACCGTTCGTTCTGGCAACTGGCCACCAGACCGGTGGCAATGTGCGTGATGCGCACCGCGGAATCCGTGGTGTTCACGTGCTGTCCACCCTTGCCGCTCGAGCGGTAAGTGTCTGTACGAATGTCTTCTGGCTTGATGACCACTTCGATGGTGTCATCGATTTCCGGGGAAACGAATACGCTCGCGAACGATGTATGCCGCCGTTTGGCCTGATCGAACGGCGAGATACGCACCAGACGATGTACGCCGATTTCGCTGGTCAGCAGCCCGAAAGCGTAGTCGCCATTCACGGCGAAGGTCGCAGACTTGAGCCCCGCTTCTTCTCCCGGCTGGTAGTCGTAGAGCACCGTCTCGAAGCCCTGCCGTTCCGCCCACCGCAGATACATACGCAGCAGCATGTCGGCCCAATCCTGCGACTCGGTCCCACCCGCTCCCGGATGGATGGTCACAATGGCGTTGCGCGCGTCGTTTTCGCCCGACAGCAGCGTCTCGGTCTCCAGCTTATCGATGAGATTGCGCAGCGCTTCCATCTCGCGGCGCAGCTCTGCATCCACGTTTTCGCCTTCGCGGGCCAGTTCGAAGTAAGCCGCGATGTCGTCGGAGCGGCGGCCTAGGTCGGCGTCGGTCGCGAGAATGTGCTCCAGACGCTTCTTTTCGCGCATCACCCGCTGGGAGTTTTGTGGATTCGACCACAGGTTGGGGTCGGCGGCCTGCTTCTCGATTTCGGCTAACTGCGGACGGAACTTGTCCGCGTCAAAGATACTCCCGGAGATCGCGCACTTTCTTGCTCAGTGCGGAGTATTCCTGATCAAGTTCTTGAATCATGAGATGGCTCAGTCTTGCTGCGGAACAGGAAACGCGTCAACAGCGCCCCTGCAGAAATTATCGCACACAGCCATGCGAACCAATCGCCATGGCGGGTGTAAAACGTGGTTACGGAAGTGAGGGCATAGGGCGCCACCAGAGCGCCACGCTCTTTGCGAGGAAGCCGCGCCACCACGCGCCCGTAGGGATCAATCGAAGCCGTCACTCCAGTATCCGTCGCGCTCAACAGCCAACGATCGTTCTCGATCGCGCGCATCCGCGTCTGATTCAAGTGTTGCGCGTAGGCGCCGCTGTCGCCATACCAGCCGTCATTGGAAATATTCACCAGCACCTGTGCGCCTTCATCCGCGAAACGGCGCACCTCGCCGGGAAACACCGACTCATAACAGATGAACGTTCCGAGCTTCGTGCTTCCAGCGTCAAGTGGCGTGCGCGACGTTCCCCTCTGGAATTCTCCCACCTCCTTGGTCAGCCCTCCGGCAAACCCGAATATCTGCGGGAACGGAAGATATTCTCCGAACGGAACCAGATGCACCTTGTCATAACGCGCGGTCCAATCGCCCGCGGGACCGATCAAGGCAGCCGAGTTGAAAACCTGTGAGCCCTGCCCCCCGCCGTGCATGGCCGGTGTGATTCCGATTGCGCCCACAACCACCCAGACGCGGGTCGAGCGCGCCATGTCGCTCACTGCGTCGCGAAAAAGGGGATCGTTAGTGTAGAAGGGCGCCGGAGATTCCGGCCACACGATCAGATCTATCTTTGTGGCCGTCGGGCCAGAAGTTGCTGCAGTCGAACTTTCGGACAGGGATTTCACGCTCAGACGGGTTAGGTCCTTCAACGTGCTCTCGAAGTAATCGCGAGTCCAATTCGCGTCGACGGGTATGTTCGGCTGAACCAGCAGCACGGCGCGATCGGCCTGCAGCGCCGGAAGCGTCACCGAACTTCCCGCTTGCAGCACGGCAGCCGCTGCCACCGAAGCCACCAACAGCGCGCTGCGCTTCTTGCGCGGCACCAGGAACGCGGATGCCATCGCCACGTTTACCAGCATGATCTCGAACGAAATGCCATAAACGCCGGTCCAGGCCGCCATGCGGCACAGGGAAACATTCTCCACCTGGGCTGTGCCCAGCAAATTCCAGGGGAATCCCGTGACCCGCGTCCGTGCCAACTCCACGGCAGCCCACACAAATGGCGCCGCCACCAGCACCCGGCGATGGTCGCGCCCCGGACCCGCCGTCCATCCCACCAGCAGGCCAAACAGGCCGTGGTAAAGACCGAGATAAAGGCAGAACAGGAAAAGAACCAGCACCGCAACCGGTGCGCTCAGGCCGCCATAGCGCCGCATCGTGTCGTAGATCCAATAACACGTGCCCGCATACCACAGCACTCCGCAGGCGTAGGCCAGTAGAAACGCCTGCCCCGTTGTTGCGGCCTGAAGATGGACTGCGCCGTCGATCTCAAGCGCCCCCACCGGCCGTGCACGCAGCAACGCCACGATCAGCGGTGCGAATGCTATCCACGAGAGAACATGAAGTCCGGGAAGCGGAAAGATCAGCACCTGCAGCACGGCCGAAAGAATCACCAACCACCAGGCGCTGGAATGAATTTGCCGCACGGGGAAGGATAACAAACCAGTTCTCAGTTCTCAGTTCTCAGTTGCACAACGGTGTTGATGGCTGGCCAGTTTCTAACGGCTTTGTGATTCCGAACGGGCTTTGGCCCGCGAGAGCTTGCCCTGAGCTGACCGAAGGGAATCAGATGTCCTCGCGGACTCCACGGAACTCCGCACAAAATCTACAATCTGCGCCGTGACATACGGTGGCGGCGCAATGCGAAACACCGGCCTCTCCGCCACCGGCTTCAAGGAAACGCTCTGCCACCCCGCTTCTTGCGCCGCTCCCTCGTGCAGAATCACCGCGCCGGCCCGGTCCAGGAATTCTCGTGCGGAACTCTTGAAATCTTCTTTCGCCGGATCGAGCACCGTCACATACAAATCCGGACGCAGAAATCGCAATACGCTGTTCGATTCCAAGATCACATTCCGCGATCCCGCGATCCGCTCTCGGACAGCTGGCATGGCCTCGGCCAATCGGCCCTGCTCCGTCCGCACCCAAAACGCGCGCACCGCGCCGGCCAAGAGGAACCGCGATGTGTCCGACTCGCCCGACTGATCAAGTTCTTCCGAAATCGCCCAGGTGTGATCGGCCGTGGCGCAGTCGCACGGTGCTCCATCGGCGGAACAAACTCCATGACCGTACTGCGTGATCTTGATGGCGGTCCAATCAAACTCGGGCAGGGCGGCGATCAGCCCAGCAACGACGCTGGTCTTCCCCACGCTGCGCGAATGCCCACCAATTACGACGATTGCCACAAATTCGGCTCCCGGCATCCGGCTTCCGGCGCCAGACAATGTAGAACTCCGGATGCCGGAAGCCGATACTCCTTCTATTTCTTCTCTCTCTTGGATAGTCGTGCCAGCGCCGCCAGTTGCTTTAGATACTGCCGCAAGGGTTGCGCCGGAGTTCCCCAAAACACTATGCCTTTCCCGCGCAAGACCTTGTTCGGAAGGATTCCGCCTTGGCCGCCGAGCATTACGCCCTCCTCGACCCTGGCATGTTCTCCGATCCCCACCTGCCCGCCCAGCACCACATCTTTCTCAATCACGATGCTGCCCGAGAGCCCGGTCTGCGCCGCGATCACCACATTCTCGCCCAGGTGGCAGTTGTGTCCGATGTGCACCAGGTTGTCAAGCTTCGTGCCCCGCCCGATGCGGGTTTCGTCAAGCGCCCCGCGATCGATCGTCGTGTTCGCGCCGATTTCCACATCGTCTTCGATCACCAACCGTCCAACCTGGGGGAATTTTTCGTAGCGCCCGCTCTTGGCGTCGCGGACATACCCGAAACCGTCGCTGCCCAGCACGGCGCCCGCGTGCACAATCACGTGATCCCCGAGGGTTGTCCCCGGATAGATCGTCACATGCGGATAAATCACGCACTCGCGCCCGATCCTCACTCCCGTCCCGACAAACACGCCCGCGCCGATGCGCGAGTTCTCTCCGACGTCCGCATCTCCGCGCACGACCGCGTACTCCTCAACCATCACGCCCGCTGCCAGCTTCGCCGAAGGATCAATCACCGCCGTGCCGTGGGCAGCAGCCCGAGCCGCGCCCTGATCTTTACCGTTATGCTTGTCTTGCGAATGCTCCTGAAGAAACCGCGCCGCCCGCGCAAATGCCAGCTTGGGATGATCACTGATCAGCAGTGGTTTGCTCGACGTGCTCTCCGCAAACGCCCCCGCGATTACCGCGCCCGCGCGCGACCCTAGCGCCGCCGCCAAATGCTTCTCGTCCTCTACAAACACCAACTCGGCGGGTCCTGCCGACGCAATGCTCGCTACCGTTTCCAGCAAAACGCTGCCGTCGCCATGCAGGCGGGCACCAACGGCCTCTCCGATTTCTTGCAGCGAGCGCCTCATTCCTTTCCTGTATAGCAGCAAAGCGGACAAGACGGAAGTCCGCCGCGCAGACCGTCATCAGAGACTTTCAGTTCGAAGGGGCGGATTCATACTTGCGGAGCAGGAAAATCGGCGCCGTAAACGTGGAAGAGCGACGATTCAGTAAGCCGTTCTGAATCAATTGCAGGGTTCCGCGCCTGGGGCTGAGTACTTCCAAGGTGGGCCGCCACAGGAGGGCTTTTACGTGGTCGTCGGCGTGCAGGTTCCGGTGCCTTGACACATGGTGAACGTGCCGGAACCGGTGCAGTCAGTGCTTCCGGTCAGCGTCCACTTGCCGGTGATAACCGTCCCATTTTCTGTTCCCGTCAGAGTGAGCGTATTGCCAGCAGGCGTCCCCGACTGCACTGTAAACGACAGGGGACCCGTTACCACGTTGTTACCGTTGGTAGTGACGTTCAACGTTCCGCTGGCCGACGACCCCGAAGCGAAGCAGCTCCCCGTCGTAATGAATTCGATGCCCGATATGTTCAACGACGCATCGCCATTCACCGAGAACGTCGTAATAAAACTAAGTCCGGACGCCTCGCCGCTCCCTCCGGTAAGCACCGCCTGCCAGGTACCGCTGGCGGTAGCGGGGGCGGTGTTCGTGCTGCTGCTGCTGCCACATCCGGAAAGATTCGATGCAAGCGCCAGGAGCGCTACCACTGCAAGCCGCTTCATGTTCACCCTAGAGTTGGATTGGAGCGCGGTCGTACAAAAGGGATGCTCGCCGCCAATGAATGGATGTAAGCAGAGCCATACCCTGCCATCCACCTGAATATTATGCCATGGTCGACCGGCTCGCTCGTCCGTCAACAAAACTTTACATCGACGCACGACAAAGGTCGCGGCCCCGTTTGCACCCTTGCTGCATCAACCGGCGGCCGGCGTCATGGTGAAGGACCCGGTGCCGCTGCAGCCTGAGGTTGCTCCGGACACGCTCCACGTTCCGGTGATTTGTCCGTTATTCACGGTTCCGTTCAAGGTCAGCGTATTCACCTCGGCACCGGCACTCGTGATGGAGTACTGAAAAGTCCCTGTCACCATGCCGTTAAAGTTTCCCGACAGGGTGAACGAACCGCTTTCCGTCGTCGATGGAAAGGTGCATGAGCTGTTGTTCAGCGTCAACACAAAGTTGGTCGATCCCAGGGAGCCGTTAGCGTTCACCGTCAGCAAGGTTGTGAAGGCGAAGGTCTCCGTTCCGGAACTGTTCAGAGTCGCGGCCCAGTTTCCGTTGATATTGCCCGTCGTATGCGAATTCGATCCGCACCCCGCCAACATCATGCCCACCACCACCAGCATTGCCGCCGCTATCTTCTTCATGGGAGAGATTCCTCGGTTTCCGGAGTGGCACACAGAGAGATGCCGACTCGCTGGTCAGGGATGTCGCCGGCGGGGCACCGCTTCTGAGGTGCCGACAACCATTCCGAGATGCACAAACCCCGTCCCGCACGGATTGTTGCTGTGGACGAGCTAAGTCGCTGATTTCGCTCGTGATTTGGCCAACGAAAAAACTCCAGAATAACGAGAAACGCGGGCTTTGGCGCCCGCAGAGCGTTGGACAAAATGCCGCTTGCGCGAGGCCTCGATCACCTACAATCCATTCATGGAGCGCAAGATCTTCTGGATGGTCTTCATTTTCCTCGGCCTGTTGGCGGATTTTCTCCTGCCGCTCTGGTGGGGCATCGCCGCCACCATTCCCATCCTGTTCGTTGCCTGGTGGGTCGCATATCGAAGCGACTGGTTCTAAGGTGAGTGACTCTCGAGCTTTGCACGTCAGGGTCAACGTTCCCAAGGCCGCGCAATGCGGATGATAAACTGCCCGTTTGGAGCCAGAACCCTTAATTCTGAACTACGGAGACGGAACCCCTACATGTACTGGCAGCCGGTTGTGCGATGCAAGAACCCAGACTGTCCCACACCTTCGGCGGCGCGCATTCGACTTCCCTATCACGATCCGCCAACCACGGCTGAAAGTCAGCCCAACTGGCCGCCCGACGGATGGCAATCCAGAATCATCTGCCGGGAGTGCGATCACTGGTACGTTTACCAGAAACCGGATATCCAATGGGCCACGGTCACCGCTCCCCTTGCAGACCAAGGCAATCTGAACTTCTGGCGCGTGGAACTGGAATGCGGAGAACCCGGTTGCCAATCCCGCACCCAGTGGCACGTGCTCGATAACATCGACCTGTCCGAGACCGAAATCAGCGAGTTTGTGCTCCGCGCCGACCCAGTGGTGGTCTGCGAAAATGACCACCCCTTCGCCATTTCCGGAATCAAGTCCCAATCGGCGCGGAAGGTGTCGTCGGTTTAACACGATCACTCGTCATACCGCGCCTCTGCCGCACCAGCCCGGCGATCATCAAAACGATGGATAAACCCATCAGGAAGCCGACGGCGAAGTGCGAATAGTTTCCATGTGTGTAAAGTCGCAAGAGAATGCTCGCCACCAAGGCCAGCAATCCTACCGGGATTAAGCGGCTAACCCTGTGCCGAATCATGCTACCCCCAAAAAAACACTCGTTTCGCTCACTAACGCGCGGCCCGTCGTTATCGAAGACGCTTCACCAGCAGGGCCACGATGAGAACAACAATGCCGATAACAATCCCGATAAGGCGCGCCTTATTGGCTCGTTCCGTCATCATTACCTCACGCCCCGCGCTTGGTCTTCAGCTCCGCCAGCAACTGCTCGATGCGGTCTTCTTTTTCAAGCGCGGCCAGGCGGTCATCCATGTTGTCGCCGGCGATTTCCGATTTGGCCTCGCTCACCGCCTCGGAATGCGCCACCTTGCGCTTCATGCGATCGAACGCCGCCGCCTTCGAGCCATCGCCCATCGCCATGCGAGCGTCGCTGGCCTTGCCCACGGCGCGGGCGCGGCGATGTTGCGCGATCAGCACATCGGCTTTGGCTTCCGCTTCGGTTAATTTCTGCTCCAACTGGCGCAGCGCCAACTTCAAGTTTTCCACCTGCGCCTTCTGGTCGGCGACCTGCTGCGTGAAGTTCTCGCTCAGCTCGCGATAGCTTTCCACGCGCTGCAGCGACGCGCGCGCCAGGTCGTCTTCTTTCTTGTCGACGGCCAGCTCGGCTTTGCGCATCCATTCGGCGACTTTATCTGCATTTTCTTTCTGCTTCTTTTCCAGCAGGTGCTGGTCGGCGATGGCGATCGCCACCTGCGTCTTCACCTGCAGTAACTGGTTCTGCATGTCGAGGATAACTTGCTTGATCATCTTTTCCGGCTCCTCGGCCTTGTCGATCAGGTCATTGAGGTTGGCCCGGACTAACGTCGAAACTCGCTCTAGTAATGCCATGGTGGACTCCTTTTCTTGGGCTCCTAGCTTTGTAGCTGCTTCGTATTCCCTTCATGCGCCCGGTGCAGAGCGGCGCACTCCGGGCAGTTGTTTGCGTTGCGCCGGAAGCTGCCGCCGATCGCGACGCCAATCGCGACTCCGACGGCCAGCCAGATGGCCACGTGCCCCGCAGCGACCCCGAGCGCCGTGCCCAGTGCCGCTCCCAGCGCGATGCCTAATCCCATGCCTCTCGGTTTGCTTGTCATAAACTCTGCTCCAATAGCCTCTGCGCGACTTCCGCCTCGCTTTGCTCGGTGGGACAGCCGAGGGGGCTGTCCCCACACAAGCAGATGAGACTCTACTTGCCATCGACAACGGGTGGCTTCGGCGTCTTGTCGCCGATCTGCCGCACCTTGCCCAGCAACTCCGCTAGCGGCATGCCCGAGAGCGTCTCGAACAACGCCGGCACCTGCGCCGCCATCTTGGTGATGTCGCCGGTGATTTTGTTCATCCCGGAAGCATCCCCGTTTCCCGTCGACACGATGGTGATCTTGTCGACGTTGGCCAGTGGGCTGGCGAGCGCCCTCACCACCTCAGGCATGGCGGTGAACAACCTGTCGATCACTGCAGCCTGGTTGTATTCCTGATAGGCCTCGGCCTTCACGTTCATGGCCTTGGCTTCGGATTCGCCCTTCTTGAAAATGATTTCGGCTTCGGCCTCTCCCTGCGCGCGTATCGACGAAGCATGCCCCTCGGCTTCCGCGATCAGGCGCTGCTTTTCTGCCGCGGCCAGCGTTTCAATCCGCTGACGCTCGATCTCTGCTCCCTTCAAGACCGTTGCGATCAGTTCTTTCTCGCGGCGATTGATTTCCGCCTCCTGCACCTTCACTTGCTGCTCTTTCTCCACCTGCTGCACCTTCACCTGCTCGGCAACTACTTGTTGCTGCATGATGTTGGTCTGGATGTCGTAGGCCTTGTCGGCTTGCGCCTGCTGGCGTTTGGTGACTTCCAGGAATTGCGCTCTCTTCACTTCCAGGTCGCGCTGCGATTCCGCCTGCTTGGCCAGCGACAACGTCTCCGCCAGCACGCGCTCCTGATCGGCCTGCGCCTTGGCGATGGCGGCCTCGCGGGTTGCAAGAGCGCGCTTGATCGCCGTATCGCGGTCGGCCTCGGCCGTGGCCACATCGGCATCGCGCTTGATCCGCGCCACGTCCGGCTTGCCCATGTTGGTGATGTATTCGTTCTTGTCGCGCACTTCCTTGATGGTGAACGAGATCACTTCCAGGCCCATCTTGTTCATATCCTCGGCGCAGGTGGAGCGCATGCGGTCGGATACCATCTCCGGCTGCTTGACGATCTCCTCCACCGTAAGCTGCCCGATGATGCCGCGCAGGTGGCCTTCCATCACCAACCGAATCAGGCCTTCCCGCTCCTGGTCGGTCTTGGTGAGGAACTGCTCTGCCGCCGTCAGCACGGACTCTCGATCCGATTTCACCTTGATCTGCGCCACGGCTTCAACCGTGACCGCGACGCCTTGCTTGGTGTAGAGGTCCTGCTGCGGCGCCACGTCGAACGACATCAACTCCAGCGAAAGATCCCGGCACACCTGCACCATGGGAAACACCAGCGTGCCGTGCCCCTGCACCACACGTGTCCCGCCCAAGCCATACACGATGAGTGCCTCGTGCGGCCCTGCTTTGCGATAGAGCCTGGCCATGCCGCTCATCAGGAAAAGTATGGCCATCACTCCCAGCCCAATGAAGATCCAAATCTCAATTGCCATTCCCAGCCACATAACGCCTCCCCTCAGTTCTCAGTTCTCAGTTCTCAGTTCTCAGTTCTCAGTTCTCAGCTCTCAGTTCTCAGAATCCCCGGGGCCCGACTGCCGGTATCACGATGATGGTTCCAAGAATGTTGTGCTTGCGCGCTGAGGTTGTATTCGACAACCCAGCGGTTGACGGCACAAACAAACCCGATCACCACATAGAAAAATCCCAGCAGCACCCACGCAGTGAGGGCGGGCTTCGCGGCGCGGACCACGTAGCCGCCCACGGTGAACACCACGACCATGAACGCCGTGATGGCCAACGCCAGTTCGAGAGATGCTTCCCGCGTGGTCCAGCCGCTGGGCTGCCAGTTGGCATCGAAGTGAACCGCCATCCTCATGGGTAGCCTGTCCCAGACCTGCCAATAGCTTGCGGCGGTCAACGGCAGCGCCAGCCACATCAGCCAGATTGCCAGTTGGGGTACTTTGCGATTCATAGGCCTTCTGCCTTGCGAGAAGCCCTGTGATGACCCTGCAAATCTCGAAGCAGGAACCATCTGCTACTGATCTCCGGACATCTCGCTCCACAACCGCACGTAAGCAATTCCCTTTTCGTAGCGGGTCACTACCACCTCGGTTCCCTTGGCGATGGCACTGCCGTCTTCGCTGCGCCCACCGCACACACGCCGCGTTCCCATCTGCGTATAGACGATCTCCCCCGTTCCACCTTCCCGGATGGAGCTCGAAACCTTGCCCAGCACGCCTACCATCTCGTAGTCCGCGGGGTCCATGTTTTCTTCATCCGACATGAGCACCTTGCTCAGAAAGAAGAAGATGATTCCGCCCCCCAGCGCCCCGCTCCCGACGGAAACCAGTAAAGCAAAGCCGACCCACAGCCCGGAGTAGCGCGTCAGAAGATATCCCGTGCCTCCAAACCACGCCAGAAACGCAGTCAGCGTCACGAAGTTAAACGGCGAAACGTGGCTGCTGGAGACGCCAGCCGTATCCGCCTGGTTGTTGCCTTGCCCACTGGCGGGGCCATGTGCCCCTGCCGATGGCGCGTGCCCCGCGGGAGCCGGCGCGGACGGCACATGTCCGCCAACGTGTCCGTGGAAGTGCGGCAGGTGTAATCGTCCCGTACGGTGACCGCCGAACACGAACGAAAAGAAACTGAAACAGAAGCCGACGGCGAAACAGACCAAATAAAAATCCGCCCAGGTAAATGAATGTGTCATCGCCCCTGCCTCCCTTCCGCGCCGGCGCGGCGACGGTTGCCGCTCGCCCCAATCTCGGGCCGCAGCGCCTCTAACAATCGCTCCGCCAGCCCGGGCGTATCGAGAATCGCGCCCAGCAGCAGCAAACAGCGGCGCGTATCTTTTTCACGCGCGGCCTTGATCAACACCTCGCTGACTTCCGGATCGCTGGCGAAACGCTCGGAGCCTTGCAGCAACCAGACGTCGAGCTTCCCTTCTGTCGTGCGCAGATCCGAAGTCAGCTCCGCGTGGTAGCCCTCGGGATCATCCACCAGAAAGCCGGGATGCACCTTGAAGAACTTCGCCAGCAAGGCCCGCGACGACTGCGTCATATGCGGCCGTGAGCCGTTTTCAATCTGCGACAGATAGGACTGGCTGATGGTCTTCTGTTTCGCCAACCCGCGGCCGCGTCCCAACTCCTGGCGAATGGCTTTCACAATCTCGAGCTGCGTCATGGGACGGCCCAGACCGCGCAACGAACCTTCCACCTCGCGCAGGTAGCGGATTTTCTCGCCCAGCTTCACTCGGGCCGCCTCGTATTTCAATATGACAAATCGAGATATGTATATTGCATATTGCAATTTATGTCAAGGACTCGATGTGGTGTGTTGTCAGTGGTTTATGTGACCACCTTCGGGAGGCCAAAGAAAAAACGCCCCCGGTTTTCTCCCGAGGGCGTCGCTGACTTCGCTCGCTTTAGTGCGCTTTCTTCTGGATTCTTACAGTTTCCGGCGCGTTACTGACGCCGGCCATTGTGCTTGTCGCGGTAGATCTGGCGCGACTCGCGGTTCTGCTGGTGATTGACCTGGGCCTTTTCCTGGGCGGTCAGCTTGCCGCCGTTGGCCGCGCGGTCATTGCGCACTTCCTTGTTGATCCTGGCGTCGTTCTTCTCCAGGTGTGAGGCCTCGCCGGCCGTCAACTGGCCGCTCTTGATGCCTTGCCCGATGCGGTCCTGCTGATTCTCGGCGCGCTTGCCTACTTCGCTTTTCGGGTTGGTGTTCTGCGTAGCCGAGTTGTGCTTGTCCTGGTAAATCTGCTTGGACAGTTGGTTCTGCTGCTGATTCAGAGTCGTTTTGTCGGCGGACGTCAGCTTGCCGTTATCCAGCTTGCGCATGTCGCGCTCTTCCTGGTTGAGTTTCGATTCCTTGTTCTCCAGGTTGGAAGTTTCGCCGGCGGTGAGCTGGCCGCTCTGGACGCCGTTGCCGATGCGGTCCTGCTGGTTCTCTTTGCGCTGGTTGACGGTCTGGCCGGTGACTTGGCCGCTGGCGGACGCCGAGGCAGCTGGGGTGGAGGCCGTGGCCGAGCCCTGGGCCGATGCGTCCGTGTTCTGCGCCACAACGGGCAGCGCGAAAGCCGCCAGCGCTGCGCTCAACAATGCAATCTTGATCTGGTTCTTCATAGCAATCTCTCCCTGTGCTAGGTTTTGAATCCTTCTGGACGTCGTGGCCACTCAGGAAAAAGAAACCCAGCCTGTAAAGAAATGTTGCGGCGTTTGTATCTGGTTGTGCATGAATGAGTTACCGCAGATGCCGCGACTGGAGCGGGTTTTGAGCGGATCTTCGGCGAATCCCAGGTGAAGCTACAGACCCGCCTCGATGCGGGAGCGTGGATCAAGATAATCGCGCAATGCATCGCCGATGAAATTGAACGAAAGCACGGCGAGCATCACGGCCAGCGCGGGAAAGAGCACGAGATGCGGAGCGTCAAACAGGTGGGCGCGGCCGTCGTTGAGCATCGTCCCCCAACTGGCGGTGGGCGGAGGCACGCCCAGACCGAGGAAGCTCATGGTGGCTTCGGCGAGGATGGCTCCCGCCATGCCGATGGCAGCCTGCACGATCACCGGCTGAATGATGTTGGGGAGAATGTGGCGAACGACGATGCGCAGATCGCTGGCTCCCAAAGCGCGCGCGGCTTCGACGAATTCGCGCTCGCGGGCAGCGAGGACCTGTCCGCGGACCAGACGAGCGTAGCCCACCCAGCCTCCAAGCGAAAGCGCGAGAACCAGGTTGAAGATGCCGGGGCCGCGGAAGGCGACGAAGGCAATCGCCAGGAGGATTCCGGGAAAGGAAAGAAAGGCGTTCATCAGAATAACGTTGACGAACCGGTCGATGCGTCCGCCGTAATATCCGGCGATGGAGCCGATGATGAGTCCGAGCGCGAGCGAGGCAAGCACCACACAGCTGCCGACCATCATCGAGATACGAGCTCCGTAGATGATCCGCGAAAGAATGTCGCGCCCGAGTTCGTCGGTGCCAAACCAGTGAGCGTGGGATGGAGTATCAAGGCGCGTGGGAAGGTTGATGGCAGCAGGATCTTTGGGAGCGATCCACGGAGCAAATAAGGCGAAGATCACGAAGACCACAACCAACACAACGCCAGTGGCTGCCAGCGGATTGTGGCGGGCATTTCCGGCAACCCGGCGGCGGAACGAGATGGCGGCAGTGGACATGGCCCAGGATCAAACCCCGAAATTCTTCACGAATGTTGAGATCGAAATTACCATATCTCAATCTTTAGCTTGTGGTACCGATTAATGTCAACGTCGGCGCGCCGGTAGAAGTAACGGGAATGTTAAATCGTAGCTGCCCGGCCTTGAGCTTGCTCACAAGTTGTGTTCTCATTAAGGGAATGCCGGGACCCGGCATGGCCGGTCCGCGTGCGCGCCGTAAACCTCCACCTCTAGCCTACATTCTGAGGAGAAAAATCATGAGCAAAGTCTCGTATATTCCCAAGGACTACAACTCCATCACACCCTACCTGATCATCCGTGGCGCCGCCCAAGCCATCGAGTACTACAAGAAAGTGTTCGGCGCGACTGAACTCTTTCGCATGAATGGTCCCGACGGCAAGGTTGGCCATGCCGAGTTGAAGATCGGTAACTCGCACATCATGCTGGCAGATGAGAATCCCAGCATGGGGCAGGGACACACCAGCGCTGCCACCATCGGCGCAAGCCCGGTGAGCCTGTATGTATACCTTCCCGACGTTGATCGCGTGGTCGAGCGCGCGGCAACCGAGGGCGCGAAAATCCTGAAGCCGGTTCAGGACCAGTTCTACGGAGACCGCTCTGGCTTCATTCAGGATCCATTCGGACATCTGTGGGGGATCGCCACCCATATCGAAGACGTGTCGCCCAAGGACATGGCAGAGCGGATGAAGAAAGTCATGCAGGCCGCGTAGTTTGGTCGGACTGGAGGCGGGGGCGGGCACGCCTCGCCTCTAGCTTGTTCCCAAACCTAAGCGCTGCGCGGCTGGTATTGATGATGCTCGTACCACTCCTCGCTCAAATCCTTCCAGGAAGGATTCATTGACACAATGAGGGCGATTTTCTTGATTCGACGCCAGCCCTTGATGCGCTTCTCGCGTTCAATTGCATTGTGAACATCTTCGAATCGCTCGAAATAAGCAAGCCGATCAAGTTTGTATATACCCGTAAATCCCGAAACGATTCCTGTTTTGTGTTCTCGTACCCGCCGCACAAGATTGTTAGTAACGCCGACGTACAAAATCTTCGAACGGTTCGTCATGATGTAAACAAAATACATAGGTCCTTCGCGTTATGGCTTTCGGCGTCGCTGGAGCACGCGGGGCTCAGGATGACAAGTCAGGGATCGCGCGTCTGTGACGACTGTACATTGCAGCAGTGGAAAACTGAGCCTGCTTTTATGTCTTGTCATCCTGAGCGCGGTTCTTGCGCGCAGGACCTATGCAGTTGGGCAGTGCAACTGACATAGACGGAAGGCGGTTGCTTTGTGGCTGAATGCGACATCACGCTGTCGAGTTTGCAGCGGGCGGCGGCTTTGGTGGAGCAGCGGGTGGTGGACAAGGTTTTTGGAATCAAGAGAACAGCGGTGGAATTGTCGGCTGGGGTTAAATGACGTCCGTCATTACTGCCTGATCCTCGGGTTCGCCACCGAATACAGCACATCCGTCAGGAAGTTCACGGCGACGTACGTCAATCCGATCGCCAGGATGCAGCCTTGCACCAAGTAGTAGTCGCGATTGGAAATCGCCTGAATCGTGAGGCGGCCGATGCCGGGCCAGGAGAAGATCGTCTCGGTGACGATGGCACCGGCCAGCAGCGCGCCGAATTGCAAGCCTAGGACCGTGATCACGGGGATCATGGCGTTGCGCAGGGCGTGGCGATAGACCACCGTGCGCTCGGGCAGGCCTTTGGCGCGGGCGGTGCGGATGTAGTCCTGGCTTAGCTCTTCGAGCATCGAGGTGCGCACCATGCGGGTGAGGATGGCGGCGAGCGCTCCGCCCATGGTGACGGCGGGAAGGATGAGATGCGCGAACGTGCCGGAGCCGGAGACGGGGAGCCATCCGAACTTGATGGCGAACAGAAGAATGAGAATCGGTCCGAGCGCGAAGTTGGGGAACGACAAGCCGAACAGGCTGACCACCGAGAGCAGGCGATCGTCCCAGCGGTTGCGGCGGCGGGCGGAGCGCACGCCGGCGGGGATCGACAAAATGATGGCGATGAACAACGATGCCAGCGTGAGTTGCAGCGTGTAGGGATAGCGCTGGGCCAGAAGGCGCGTCACAGACTGGTTGTAACGGAACGAGAGGCCGAGGTCGCCGTGGAGGACGCCTTTCCAATAATGGAGATATTGCTGGCTGAGCGGAGCGTCGAGGCCGTAGGCGTGGCGCGTGGCGGCGATGTCGGCGGGCGGCGCGCCTTCGCCCAGCATCTGCTGGATGGGGTCTCCGGGGACAAGATGGATGAGCAGAAAGACCAGCGATACGACCAGCCAGATCACCGGGAGGGTATAGAGGACGCGTTGGAGGAGGGAGCGGGGCACCGTCGTTAGTCGCTGGTCGTTCGTCGTTGGCTTTGTCTTGCCTCTTTGATGTGTGCTAGATGGTGGGCCATGTGTGCCACGTAATCCGTAAGCACGAACCTAAGAGTTACAGGCTCGGAGCCGGCTATCGTACACGTGCGCGTCCAATCAGAATCGGCTACCCAGGCAGCAACGACGAGAAGTTGCCGATTCAGCGCCGTCCACGTCTCGACGAGTTCACGCCACTCTCGTTTCTGGTATACATGCGCCTGCACCCATCGTTGCTGCTCGTATCCCGGCATGGCAGGCTGGCCTTCCATCAGCGTGCGGACGATCCGCTGATGGTTGTTGGCCGCGGAGTCTAGCAAGTGGCCTAATTCCTCTTTCGGAGACCATTTCACAGGAGATGGCTTGATAGCGGCCGTGGCGTCTGACAATTCCGCTAGCTCCGACGGTACGGTGTCTAACATGTAGCGAAGGGCTTCTACAGGTGGGTTGTGCACTGCACCCTCCAAATTGGTTTAGTCTCCGGCGTGCTTCGCTGACTCGGTCTTGTCTTCGACATTCGCCGTCTTCTCGATCTTCACGCTGGCGATGCGGTGGCCTTCCATTTCTTCCACCTTGTAGCGGTGGCCTTCGTATTCGAAGGACTCGTTCAGCTGAGGGATTCTTTGCAGACGCGCCAGGATGAATCCGGCCAGGGTTTCGAAACCGGCGTCCCGCGGCAGGATCAGGCCGTGCTGGGCTTCGAGATCGCGGATGTTCGTGGAGCCTTCCAGCACCATCACGGAATCGTCTTCGAGAGAGGGCTGCTGGGGAGAGACATCGAATTCATCTTCGATATCGCCGACCAGTTGTTCGAGGATGTCTTCCACCGTGATTACTCCTGCCGTCGAACCGAATTCGTCGACCACCACCGCGAGATGACGGCGGCGATCCTTGAACTCGGAGAGCAATTCGGCCAAAACCTTGGTTTCGGGCACGACCAGCACGTCGTGCATGATCTGGCCGATCTCCATGCGGGAGATGCGAATGGCGCTAGACTGCCCCAGATTGCTCAGGCGCAGGCGCATCCAGCGCATAAGGTCTTTGTAGTAGAGGACGCCAACGATGTGTTCCGGCCCGCGTTGGGGATCGTAGACCGGAATGCGCGAGTGCTGGCCCTCGACCACGCGGGCCAGAGCCTCGTCGAGCGCGAGATCGGAGGGCAACGAAAAGATGTCGGGGCGGGCCACCATGACTTCGCGGACGGTGATGTTGTCGAGTTCGATGGCGCTGTGGATCATCTCTTCCTGGAATTCGGGGATCTGCCCGAACTGACGGCTGGCGGTGACGATGAGCTTGAGTTCGTCCGGAGAATGGACGGCGCCGCTGCGGCGGGCCGGTTGCGCTCCAAACAGGCGCAGCACAATGCCGCCGGAGCGCCGCATGAAGAAGAGAACGGGACGCGTGACGGTGAGGAATCCCTCCATGGGAGCAGCTACGGCGAGCGCGATCTGCTCGGCACGCTGCAGGGCCAGAGTTTTCGGCACCAGTTCGCCGAGAAGCACGTGCAAATAGGTGATCAAGCTGAAGGCGATCACGATGGCGATGCTGTGGGCGTAGATAGCTGCGTGGGGAACCTGGTGCACGAATTTGAGGCCTTCCACCAGGCGGGCAACCATGGGCTCGCCGATCCAGCCCAACGTAAGACTCACCATGGTGATGCCTAATTGCACCCCGTTGACGACTTCGTCGAGATGCTGATGCAGGCGTTGGACGATGCGGGCGCCGAGGCGTCCGGCTTCAATGAGCTGCTGAATGCGCGTGTCGCGCACGCTCACCAGGGCAAACTCCGCAGCAGCGAAAAACGCGTTGGCTGCCACCAGGAGCAGGATCAGCAAGACCCGGAGCAGCACAAAAGCGATCATGGATGCGTAATTCTAACATTTCAAAGGGGGTTGGCAGCGCGCACGCTCGATAAGCGATCCCGCGCGGGATTCTTGATCCAGGGTTTGAAAACGAAGAGCGCCATGATCCCTCCGAGCATCTCGAGCTCGACCCTGCCCAGCACTGGGCCATTGGAAAAATCCGAACACCCGGAGCTAACCCTTTTCGCCAGTCCAGGGTCTAACTGCTGGTGATAAGCCCGTTAGCGAACCTAAAGCCAGTCTTTGCCAGAGCACGAAATCTCAGGAACAAAAGGTAAACGGACCACGTACAACACAATGAGGGCAGCAGACGGGTCGATCCTATGTCCCCGTCATCTCAGGTCACATATCCAGGCCGGATTTTAGGAGGCGGTTGTGAACGGAAATGGAAATAATAAGAAAAAGCGTCGCAGACTGTTTATCTATGGCGGCATCGGGCTGGGTATCGTTCTGCTGATTGCCATTGGCGTGTTTGCCGCGACCCGCGGTGGTACCAAGATTGATCCCTCGAAGCTGGCGAAGGTGGAAAAAGGCGACCTGGCCAAGAGTGTGGTGGCTACGGGTAAAGTGACCCCGATCACCAAAGTAGAAGTAAAGTCGAAGGCCAGCGGCATCGTGAAAAAGTTGCTGGTGGACTACGGCGACAATGTCAAGAAGGGCCAACTGCTGGCACAGCTCGACAAGGTGGAGATCGAGGCGCAGGTGGCACAGTCGCGCGCGGCTCTGGATGCAGCCGAGGCCAACCTGAAGAGCTCGCAGGCCGACTTTGAACGCGCCAAAGTCGATGCGGAAGGTCCTGACGTGCCGCTACTGAAGCGCGCCTATGACCGAGCCGTGGGGATGGCGAAAGACGGTGTCGTATCGGCTTCTGCGCTGGATGATGCCGAGAAAAACTATGAAATGGCGCTGAACAAGCAAAATGTATCGAAGGCGCAGGTCACGGTTTTGAAGGCGAAGATTGCGCAGGCACAGGCGCAGGTGGCGCAGGATCAGGCGAATCTCAAGCAGTTGGAAGAACAGCTCAGCTACACCGACATCGTTTCGCCAATTGACGGTATCGTGCTCTCGCGCGATGTGCAAATGGGCGACGCGGTCAGCTCGATTCTCGTGCTGGGTTCTACCGCCACGCTGGTAATGAATCTGGGAGACACCAGTGAAGTCTACGTGAAGGGCAAAGTGGACGAAAGCGACATCGGCAAGGTGTATCTGGGCCAGCCGGCGCGGATCAAGGTGGAGTCTTTCAAGGACAAAACTTTCAACGGCAAGGTGACCAAGATTTCTCCCATGGGCGTGGAGAAAGACAACGTCACCACGTTCGAAGTGCGGGTTTCGATCCAGAATCCGGGCGGCGAGCTGAAAGCCGAGATGACTGCCAACGCGGAAATCATCCTGGAAGAACACAAGAACGTCCTGCAGATTCCGGAAGGCGCCATCATCTACGACAAGGACAAGAAGGCGTCGGTGGAAGTGCCTAACCCGAAGGGTAAGGATGGCAAGGACAAGGTTGCGGTCAACATCGGCATCTCTAATGGCGCAAAAACGGAAGTGTTGAGTGGGCTGAAGGAAGGCGATCAGGTCGTGCTGCAGTAAAACAGGCTTCAGGCTTCGGCTTTTGCAACCTGTGTGGAGTCAATACGACATGAATAGACATCGGATTACAGCGTCAGTCCTGGCACGGCCGCTGTTTGCGATCATGCTGATTGCGCTCTTCACAAGCACGATCGCCTCTGCTTCAACGCCGCAAGGTACGTTTGAGAAAACTCTCTCGGTCAGTGGGCCAGTCGACCTGGAGGTGCTCACTCGTTCCGGCGATATCATTGTGCGCAGCGGGCCTTCGGGCTCGGTGTTCGTTCGCGGCAAGATTTTTGTTGGGGACCATTGGCTGTTCGGGAACCGGCATGCGGACGTCAGCGACATCGAGCAGCATCCTCCTCTGCGGCAGGATGGCAACAACATTCACGTCGACTACGTGAACGCGCGGGATATCTCGATTGACTACGAGATCACTGTCCCGGCCGACACGACCGTCCGCACGCGCAGCGGCTCGGGCGACCAGATTGTGGAAGGGACGCGCGGTAACGCCGATCTGCAGAGCGGTTCCGGCAACATCAAGCTCAGGCAACTCACGGGAGAGATTCGTCTGCAGACGGGCTCGGGGGATGTGCAAGCACGCGACATCGCAGGAGCATTGCGCGGCGGCACCGGGAGCGGCAACGTTGAGGTGGAAGAAACCAGTTCCGGCGACGTCGATCTGCATACCGGTTCCGGCAACATGACGGTTCGCGGCATTCAAGGCGCATTGCGCGCCGAGGCGGGCAGCGGCGATATCACGGCCGAGGGCACCCAGACGGGAACGTGGGAAATCCGCACCGGCTCGGGCAACGTGCATGTGCACCTGCCGGCAGGTGCCGCGTTTGATGCGGATATTTCCACCAGTTCCGGCACGCTGGACCTGGATGCGCCCATCACCATGACGGTGCAGGGACGAGTGCAGGAGACACGGAAGTCGATTCATGGTAAGGCGCGTGGCGGAGGGCCAGTGCTGATGGTCCGCACGGGATCGGGCGACATCCATATTCAGTAGCAGAGGCCAGTGCCGGCGGTCAGCAGGTTGGGCGGCGGGCCACTGATCACCGACCACTGACCACTAATCACTGATCATTGGTTCAGTCGTTACCTCCGTGCCTTGACGCGAGGTTTCTCAACCATTAATTTCGACTCGCAGGGAGAATTCCGTCTTCCATTGAGCGAGGGACCTTGGCCCACCGTCCGATCATTACTCTGACCACCGACTTCGGCATCAACGATCCCTTTGTGGGCACCATGAAGGGTGTCATTTTGGACATCGTACCCGAGGCTGAGATCGTCGACATCAGCCACGCGGTCCAGGCTTTCGACGTGCTCGACGCCGCGCTGATCATTTCGCAGGCGTACTCGTACTATCCGACAGGAACTGTGCACGTCGTGGTCGTGGACCCGGGGGTGGGAACGGCGCGGCGGCCCATTGTGGCTTCCAGCGACAAGTATCATTTCGTGGCGCCGGACAATGGCGTGCTCTCGCTGGTATACGCGCGAGAAGAACGCATACACGTGCGGCACATCACATCCGAGCACTATTTTCTGCAGCCAGTGAGCAACACATTCCACGCACGTGACATTTTTTCTCCCGTGGCCGCCTACCTGGCCAAGCAGGTCGATACCTTGAAGTTTGGCGACGAGGTGGAAGACTACGTGCGCTTCGCCGCTCCCAAACCGAAAGCTGTGGAGGAAAACCGCTTCCGCGCGGTCGTTTTGAAAGTGGATCGTTTCGGAAATCTCATGACCAACATCACGGCGCAGGACGTTCCGGCACTTTTTCAGTCCGAACCCGGGCCGTTCAAGATTCTCGTGGGCAACCGCGAAGTCACCGAGATGCGCAGCGCGTACGCGGAAGGCGCTCCGGGAGAAGTTTTTGCCATCGTGGGCAGTATGGGCTTTCTGGAGATCGCCGCCAATCGCGGCGCCGCCGCGCAGCTTGCGGGCGCGGGCAAAGGCAGTGAAGTCAACGTCGTGCTGGGCGGGGCGGCGGCCGCAAAAAAGGGCGCTTAGGCAAGCCGCACGCTGCGCTGTTACCGGAGCACTACTGCACAAGCCCCATTCAGCAGAAATACCAGTGCTATAGCGATCACGATGCCCAGCGCATAACTCGAGTCCCGGATCTTCGTCAACGCGATGATCCCAGTTGCAACCAGTGCCAGCCCATTGATCAAGGGGAACAACCAGGCGCCCCTGGCGAGCGACGTTCCTAGGAAAATGGCGATGAGCAGGCATCCCACACTGATCAGAATGCCCAAGAGAAATCCCAGGAATATTTCCCGAGCGGATCGGGGATGGGGTTCAGGCCGGTTCTCAAGCATGAGGACTCTCCGAGAACTCAAGTTTGCATCGCCCTCCTATGATCCTTTGGGCTTGGGATGGACGTAGCGCTCCATCTCGCCCGTCCATTTGAGAAAGCGCCACAGGTTGCTACGTTCGCGCCACAAGAACTCCCAAAACTCCAGGAAGCCGATCTGCGTCATCTTTACGCCGCAGTAGGTCTCAATCCGCCACAACAGGTACGGACTCCGCCACGGTGCCAGCCGATGGCCCCTGGTCGCATTCCAGACGAAGCGGAGCTTGTAGCGCATGCGGCCATCATAACCACAACGGACGCGAAACTACACACAGGATTCGAAGCTGGTATTGCCAGAGCGGAATCGTGGCATCGCGTCGTGTTAGAATCCAAACTCCGCCGGGGATATTCCTTCCCATGTCAAACTCAAACGCCCGCCAGACAGCCGAAGACCGCTACTATGCCGCGCTCGACTTGATGGCGGACGGAAAGCTGGAAGCCGCCGTCACGGCCTATCAGGAATCCATTGCCGCGGATCCCTCGTTCACGGAAGCGATGCATGGGCTGGCGCGCGCTTTGCAAGACCTGCAGCGCTACGATGATGCGATCGCGGTCGCTCAGCGCCTGGCAGAGTTGGACCCGAATGACGTTCTCGCCCACACCAGCCTGTCGGTGCTGTATCAAAAAAAAGGGATGATTCCCGAGGCAGAGGCCGAGGGCGCGAAGGCGCGGGTTCTGGGGTGGAAACAACAGTTGAAGAAAAGCTAGCCGTCAGCCGTCAGCGATACAGCCTGAGCCTCGGCGAGGGGAATCGTTGCCTAATGGTCGTCGCGTTTTGATGGCTGATGGCTGACAGCTACAGCCCGTACTTCTTCATCAAGTGACGGAACGAGCGATAGGAAATGCCCAGCAGATCGGCCGCTTTGGTCTGCACACCATTGCTGTGGTCGAGTGCGTTCTGCAACAGTGAACGCTCGATGCCGGCGACGTAGTCTTCCATCCCAACCCCATCGGGCAAGACCGCGCCCGCGGCGATGTCGCTCCCCGCGCCTCCCGCGCCCGCAGCGGCGGCGGCAGCGCGGGCTTTCGGACGTTCCGCCGGCAGTTCGACGTGTAACTCGTCGGTAGTCTCGAGAGCCACAGCGCGCTCGACCGTGTTCTCGAGCTGGCGGACGTTGCCCGGCCATTCGTATCCGCAAAGGGCTTCGAGCGACGCTTTGTTGACACGCAGGATGCTGCGGCCGGCGGCGGCCGCATATTTCTTGAGAAAATGATTGGCCAGAAGAGGAATGTCTTCGTGGCGCTCCCTTAGAGGAGGCACGCGCACGGGGATGACGTTCAGACGGTAGTAGAGATCTTCGCGGAACAAGTTCTCAGCCACGGCTTTGTCCAGGTCACGATTGGTGGCCGCGATTACCCGCACGTCAATCGCGATTTCGCTGGTGCCGCCGACCGGACGGACGGTGCGCTCCTGCAGCACGCGGAGCAGTTTCACCTGCATAGCGAGAGACATTTCGCTGATTTCGTCGAGAAAGATGGTGCCGCCGTCCGCTACTTCAAACAGGCCGCGCTTGTTCTGATTGGCCCCGGTGAACGCTCCCTTCACGTAGCCGAAAAGTTCGCTCTCCAGCAGAGTTTCCGGGAAGGCGCCGCAATTCACCGACACAAACGGCTCAGTCGCGCGTGGCGAGCAGATGTGCACGGCGCGGGCCACGAGTTCTTTGCCGGTGCCGCTCTCGCCGTGGATCAGGACCGTGCTCGCCGTCGAGGCTACAGTGCGCAAGGTCTGCTTCAGCTTGTCCATGGTGGAACTGGAGCCGATGATGTTGTCCAGCGAGTTGCGGCCGGCGGCGTCGCGACGCAGCGCAAAGTTCTGCTTGCTGAGCACCAATTTTTCGAGCACCCGGTTGATAGCCAGCTTGATTTCGTCGACTAACCCGGGACTCTTGCGAATGTAGTCGGAGGCGCCGCCGGCCTTGACCGCCTCCACGGCGGCTTCGTAGTCGTCCACGGCGGTGATGAGGATGACCGGCGAATCCGGGGAAACGCGATGCGCATGGCGCAGGACTTCGATGCCGTCGATGTTCGGCATCTTGATATCGGTGATGATTACGTCGTAGAGGGCGCCGTCAATTTTGTTCTTGGCCGCCTGCCCGGACTGTACGGTTTCCACGCGGTGTCCATCGCGGCGCAGGGCGATGTCCAGCATTTCGCAGATCGAACGCTCATCGTCGCAAACCAGGATGTTAGCCACGCGCTTTCCCTCCTGCCACGGCGGCGACACGCCGCTCTCGAGAAACCGCTTCCGGGACGGCGGCCGGACGTTCCGCGCCGAACTGCCGGAGCTTCAGGACAAACGTGGTTCCCTGACCCGGCTTGGACCGTGCCCAGACTTTGCCTTCGTGGGCCTGCACGATCTGATACACGATGGCCAGGCCGAGGCCGGTACCGCCCTCGAAGCCCGATTGAAACGGCTCAAAGATCTTTTCCGTCTGCTGCGGCGTCATGCCGGATCCAGTGTCGGCGAAGCTGACCTGCCAGTCTTCGCCGGACCCTTCGATGGCCACGGTGAGGGTGCCTCCACCGCGCATGGCCCGGACCGAGTTCTCGCAGAAATTCCAGAACACCTGCTTGATCTTGTCGCCATCGCCGAGCGTCCAGGCAAGCGGCACATTGAAGCGGCGTTCGATGGCGATGCCGGTGCTCTCGGCGGTCATGCGGTGCTGCACGAGCGTGAGTGTGTCTTCCAGCAAACGCACCAGGTCGACCCTCTCGAAGTGGTATTGCTTGACGCGGGAGTAGGCCAGAAAATCGGTGATAATTCCGTTCAGACGCTGCGATTCGCGCGTGACAATATCGAGCAACTTTCGGTGTTCCTCGCTCATTCCGTCAACCCCGGAAAGCATGCTGACCGAACCGGCAATCGAGGTGAGCGGGTTGCGAATTTCGTGGGCGATCGCGGCCGCCAGACGTCCCACGGCGGCGAGCCGATCCTGAACGCGGACCTCGCGCTCCAGTCTGCGGATTTCTGTGAGATCGTCCAGCGCATAAACGTAACCGATCACGCCGCGTTCGGGAACGTTCAAAGCGGCCACCCGCACCCGGAAGGTTTTGCGGAACTTTCCGGGCAAATCGAGGCGAACTTCGCCGTGGTTTCGTTCCGACTCCGCCACCGGCAGCGCATCGAGGAACAGGTCGCTTACCGGGGTTTGGAGCAACTGATCAGGAGTTCGCTCCAACAGTTTCTGCGCCGCATAGTTGACCAGGGTGATGCGCCCATCCAGGCCGGTGGTGATCAGCCCGCTGCTGATGGACTGAATGATGTTCTCGTGCAGAGCCTGCAGGTTTTCCAGGGCACCGCTGGCGTCCTTCAGCTGCACGCGAGCCTGCCGCAGTTTGGTAGCCAGCAATCCGGCCAGATAGGCCACGGCAAGGAAGGCGAACAGGTTCACCAGGATGACCGCCTGCAGCACCTTCAATCCGGGATGCGTGGTGCAGTAGGACCGGACCACGCCGTAGTAGTTCAGTTCGAGAACCGTGCCGTAAAGGATGAAGGCAAACGCAGCAATCAGGCGCGCCCAAACGCGTGGCAACAGAATACTGGCCACGATAATGACGAGGGGATAGAGGAAATTCAGGGAGCTGTCCCAGCCGCCGGTCTCGTGCACGACCAGGCTGACCAGAACCAGATCAGTCAGGATCTGCAGGGTCGCCTGCAGGCGGTGTTCCCGCCAGAGATTGAACAAAACAACGTAAAAGAAAGAGAGCGTGTACCAGATCAGGATGGTGCCCAGGAACAGATGGAGCGGAACCTGCGTCGGAGCTAGCTGCACCACAGCCAACTGGATGCCGAGCAGGAAGGTCAGGATGAGGACTCGTACCTTGACCAGCCAGGCCAGCCAGTTGCGCTCGTCAAAGGTCGATTGCATGAGGTCCCGATGATGCAGAAGATGTGCCCAGCACGGCTTTCATTCGCTGGACCCAATCTCGGCCTGCCCTCAAACGGCAGGCTGGTGCTGAGATTGGGAGGCCAGTCCAACCGACAAGCCTCCCAACCCGATGGTTCGGTTAGCCGGCCAGTTTGGCGATCATGGCAAACAGCGGCATGTACAGCGAAATCACGATGCCGCCAATCATGAAGCCGAGCAGGCCGATAATGATGGGCTCCAACATGGCCAGCATGTCTTTGGTAGCCGCATCGACTTCCTCTTCGTAGAAGTCGGCAATCTTCTGAAGCATGTTGTCCATGGCCCCGGTGGCTTCGCCCACGCCGATCATCTGCGTCACCATGTTGGGAAAGACGCCGCATTCCTTGAGAGGATCGACGATGGTGCGGCCTTCTTCGATGGCCTTGCGCACCTTCATCAGGGCCTCTTCCAGCACTGCGTTGCCGGAGGTTTTGGCGGTAATGGCCAGGCCCTCCAGGATGGGGACGCCCGACGTGATCAAAGTGCCCAGCGTGCGGGTAAAGCGGCCGACGGCAATCTTGCGCAACAGCGTGCCGACGACGGGCATCATCAGCAGCATTTTGTCGAAGTAATAGCGTCCGCGGGGATGCTTGCGAATTTGCTTGATCCCGAAGACAAACCCGACCGCGACCACGATGAACAGCCACCAGAAACTCTGCACGAAGGCGCTCATTCCCATCACGATGCGGGTGGGAAGAGGAAGGGCTACGTTCAGGCCGGCAAACAGGTTGGCAAAAATGGGGACGACCCATTTGAGCAGGCAGCCGACAATCAGCACGGCGATGCTCACGACCGCTACGGGGTAAATCAACGCCGACTTCACCGCCGCCTTCAGCCGGACTGCTTTTTCCACGTAGGTCGCCAGCCGCTGCAGAATGATGTCGAGAATACCGCCGGTTTCGCCGGCCTCGATCATATTGGTGGTGAGGTCGTCGAACACGTTTGGATACTGGCGCATGGCGTTGGCCAGCGTCGCACCGCCTTCCACGGTGGTGCGGACGCCGGTAAGAGTCTTCTGAAATGCCTGGTTCTCCTGGTTGGCGGCCAGAATCTCCAGACACTGCACCAGCGGCAGGCCGGCGTCGATCATCACCGAGAACTGGCGGAAGAAGATCGCGATGTCCTTAACCTTGACCTTGCTGGTGCCGAAGGTGGGCATCACGAATTCCTTGCCTTTTTCCCGGATCGCACCCGGCGTAATGCGCTCGCGCCGCAACTGCTGCGCCAGCACCTGCTTGTTTGGTGCCATCCGTTCCCCGGAGATTTTTTGTCCGGCGGCATCTTTCCCGGAAAATGTGAAAACTGGCATGGTATTAGCCTCTCCTCACTGACGTCGTGATTGATCCACTCTCTTGCGGCTCAAACTTTCTTTCGTGCTCATCGCGCCGCCGCCGTGCGCGTGGGGCAAGTCCTGCCTCTATCGTTTGGACGGTGCTGCTCCCTTGGCTAATGTGGCCCCACCGGTGCCCCGGTTCAACAGGCTGGCGCCCCGGTTGATCATCTCCTGCAGTTCGTCCTGGTTGCTGGAGCGCTGCAGCGCCGTTTCCAGAGAAATCTGTTTCTGGAAGTACGCGGTAGCCAGCGCCTGGTTGAACGTCTGCATGCCGAACTTCTCCTGTCCGGCCTGCATGGCGGAATAGATCTGGTGAATTTTGTCTTCGCGGACCAGGTTCCGGATGGCGGCGTTCGGCATCATGATCTCCATCACCATGGCCCGGCCCTTGCCGTCGATCTTGGGCAGAAGGGTTTGGCACATGATCCCTTCCAGTACCAGCGAGAGCTGCGCGCGGATCTGCGGCTGCTGGTGAGCTGGAAACACGTCGATGATGCGGTTGATGGTGGAGGTCGTCGAGTTGGTGTGCAGGGTTCCAAAGGTCAAGTGGCCGGTTTCCGCGATACGCAGCGCCGACTCGATGGTCTCCAAGTCGCGCATTTCGCCGATCAGCACCACGTCCGGGTCTTCACGGAGAGCGGCGCGCAGAGCATCGGAGAAACTCTTGGTATCGGCATGCAACTCGCGCTGATTGACCACGCAGTTCTTGTTCATGTGGACGAATTCGATGGGGTCCTCAATGGTGAGAATATGATCGTGGCGCTCGCTGTTGATCTTGTCGATCATGGCCGCCAGGGTTGTGGATTTGCCAGAACCCGTGGGGCCCGTGACCAGCACCAGCCCGCGCGGCTTGTCGCAGAGCTTGCTCACCACCGGCGGCAAACCAAGCTGGTTGAACGACTTGATCTCGAAAGGAATCAGACGAAAGACGGCCGCGGTCGCACCGCGCTGGTTGAAGACGTTGGCGCGGAAACGGGCCAGTCCTTTCAAACCGAACGAGAAGTCCAGTTCCAGGCTTTCCTCGAAGCGATGCTTCTGGGAGTCGGTCATCACGCTGTAGGCCAGTTGCTTGGTTTCCGCCGGCGTTAGTTGCGGCAGGTCCAGCGGGTTCAAATGGCCGTGCACGCGGATCTGGGGCGGCGAGTTGGTGGTGATGTGCAGATCGCTGCCTCCCATCTCCAGCATTCTCTTGAGCAAATCACTTAACGACAGACCCATAGCAGTGCTTCCTTCCTCACTTCTTCCGAATTAGTGAATGGTTTCGCGAGCCACTTCTTCCAGCGTGGTGATGCCGGCCGCAACTTTGATCAATCCGCTGCGGCGGAGCGTAATCATGCCGCGCTCAATCGCTTTCTTCTTCAACTCGACCGCCGACGCTCCCACCAGGACCAGTTCCTTGATTTCGTCGTCCACTTCCATTACTTCGTAGAGACCCGCGCGGCCTTTGTATCCGGTGTTGTTGCAGACCGCGCATCCCTTGCCCTTCTGGATCTTGATCGTCTTGGCTTCTTCCGGCGTGAATCCCTCTTCGATCAGGGTTTGCACCGGAACCTCGACGGTCTCGGTGCACTCTTTGCAGATACGGCGAATCAGGCGCTGGGCGCAGATCAGGTGAACCGAGGTCGCGACCAGAAAGGGCTCGATGCCCATGTTCATCAACCGAGTGATGGTCTCGGGAGCGCCGTTGGTGTGCAGCGTGGACAGCACCAAATGGCCCGTCAGCGCAGCCTTGATGGCGATTTCGGCCGTTTCAAAATCACGAATTTCGCCGACCAGGATGATGTTTGGATCCTGCCGCAGAAACGCACGCAGCGCTGCCGCAAAGTTCAGGCCGATCTGCTCCTTCATCTGCACCTGATTGACACCCGCCAGCTGAAATTCGACCGGGTCCTCGGCGGTCATGATGTTGGTGTCGGGCTGGTTCAGGCGCGAAATCGAGGAATACAGGGTGTTCGTCTTACCTGAGCCTGTGGGTCCGGTGACCAGCACCATGCCGTAAGGCTTGAGAATGGCCTTTTCGAACTTGACCAGCGACTCGGCCTCGAAGCCCAGTTTGGTCATGTCCAGCCGCAGGTTCTCCTTGTCAAGCAGACGGAGCACGATCTTTTCGCCCCACAACGTGGGCAGTGTGCTGACGCGGAAATCCAGCTGCTTCTTGCGCCCGCCAATATTCATCTTCAGCATGATGCGGCCATCCTGCGGCAGCCGCTTCTCGCTGATATCCAGCTTCGACATGATCTTGAGACGTGAGGTGATGGCGTCCTTCAGCTTCATCGGCGGCGACATAATCGACTGCAGCACACCGTCAATGCGGAATCGCACGCGGAATTCTTTTTCGTAGGGCTCGATGTGAATGTCGCTGGCCCCCCGCTTCACGGCGTCGCCGAGCACGATGTTGACCAGCTTGACCACGGGAGCTTCGTCGGCGGCCTTTTCCAGTTCCGACAGCTCCATCTGCTGCTCTTCCGCCTGCAGCTCGACGTCGTTTTCGTTCAGCTCCGACATCGATTGCATTACGGTTTCAAGGTCTTCTTCCTTGGTCGCTCCGTAAGCCTTATCGATGCCCTGCTGGATCGAGCTCTCCGAAGCCACCACCGGCTCGATATTGAAGCCGGTCATGAACTTGATGTCATCCATCGCAAAGACATTGGTCGGATCGACCATGGCGATGGTGAGTGAGGCGCCCACACGGCTCAGCGGAAGAATCTGATAACGCTTGGCGGTCTCGAACGGAATCAGCTTGACTACCGCTGGATCGATTTCAAAGTAGGAAAGGTTAATGGCTGGAACGCCATACTGCCGGGAGAGAAAATTAGTGACGTCCTCGTCCGTTAAGAAACCGAGCTTCACCAGGGCCGAGCCCAGGCGACAGTTCGACTCCTTCTGGACCTTAGTCGCTTGTTCCAACTGCTCTGGGGTAATGATCTTCTCTTTGACGAGAAGGTCACCCAGCCGTTGAGACATACGTCGATCTCCTATCCACGTGGTGGAACGACGCCTGACAATTTGGCAGGCATTGGCGCAAAGAGCTGCCTTCTGGCGGGAGAGGCGCGCAGCACGTTCGCGTTGACACAAATTGTCACCGTAACCGCGTTACCGTACCAGTAACTTTGGTACTTGGACCCGGCAGCGAAACCCGCGCCAGCCCGCTGCTGTCGCGCAACTCCACGCCAAATCAGTATTTTCGAGGTGAGATCGCGCGGATGCGGCCCGCAGTACATGCACTTCGGTAAGACTGACTGGGCCTGGTTGGAGCACCCACCCGGCGTCGACTAGACTCGATGGATAAGGGAAATCCAACTTGCCGCCCCTCGATAAAGAAAGCGAAATTCGCGCCTACTACCGCACTCTTCACCACGCCTGGGGGCGGCAGCATTGGTGGCCGGCACGGACGCCTTTTGAAGTGATTGTTGGCGCCTACCTCACGCAGAACACGGCCTGGACGAATGTGGAGAAGGCTTTGGCCAACCTGCGCGCCGAACATGCGCTGAGCGTCAACGGTATGCGAAGAGTTCGTTTGCGGGAGCTCGAACGCCTGGTTCGTCCGTCAGGCTACTTTCGCCAGAAAGCCCAGCGGGTGAAAGCCTTCATTGCGTTTCTGGACAGAGAGTATGCGGGGTCGCTGACGAAACTTCTTGCTCAACCGACAAGCCAGCTGCGCGAGAAGTTGCTCAGCCTGCATGGCGTTGGACCGGAGACCGCTGATTCGATCCTGCTCTATGCAGGCAATCATCCCGTCTTCGTCGTAGACGCCTACACGCGCCGGATTCTCGATCGCCACGAGATCCTGCCGGGAGATTCCGACTACGAGGAGATTCGCCAGTTGCTCGAGAGGGCGCTGCTGCCAGTTGTGAACGAAGAAGAACTCCAAGCGGTAGCATTGAATGCCGTTTCGGGAGCGCCAGGAGCGTCCCATCCCCCCTCTCCCATGAGCACCGCACCACGGTCGCCTCTGGTCCAGGTGTACAACGAAACGCACGGGCTCCTCGTGGGAATCGGGAAGAACTACTGCAGAAAATCACAGCCTCGATGTGACGAATGCCCTTTACGGGAGTTCCTGCCTCAGTCTAAGTAGGAGAGTGCGTTCTTTGCGAGCTGCGATTCTAGTGGTGTCGCTTGCCCCGATCGGCTGCGCTCAATCTCCACGGCAGACAGCAGAACAAGCCGGCGTGCTTTTGGGTACCGCTGTCCGCCCATCGCAGCTCTCGGAGACAGCCTATGCATCCACCCTGGCCCGCGAATACAACATGGTTCAGCCGGAAGACGCGATGAAGTGGTGGGTCATCCGGTCGGACGCAGCCACTTTCGACTTTCGTCAGGGCGACGAAATCGTGCGCTTCGCAAAAGCCCACGGCATGAAAGTACGCGGCCACTGCCTGCTCTGGGGACGCGCCAATCCCGACTGGCTGGCGCATGGCCCGTACACGCCGGACCAGTTGTCCCAGCTCCTGCACGAACACATCAGCAGGGTTATGACGCATTACGCCGCCCAGGTGTTCGCCTGGGACGTAGTCAATGAGGGCCTCGACGAAAAGGGCAATCTGCGTGATTCTCCCTGGTACAACCAACCCGGCATCGGACTGGCGGGAAAAGCCACCGCCTATATCGAGCAAGCGTTTCGCTGGGCCCATGACGCCGACCCCCACGCTCTCCTCTTCTACAATGACGCCGAAGGTGAAGGTCTGAATCGCAAGTCGGACGCGATCTATGCCATGGTCAAGGATTTCAAGCGCCGCGGGGTTCCGATCGATGGCGTGGGCCTGCAAATGCACATCCCCGAACTCACGGTCGATTCCGCGGCGATCGCAGCAAACATAGCCAGGCTCACTGCGCTCGGGGTGCAAGTCCACATCACCGAGCTCGACGTTTCCCTGCCCATCGATGCTCACGGAACGCCTCTTCATCCCGACGACCTGATTCACCAGGCTGACATCTACCGTGGCATCGTGCGGGCTTGCCTGCAAAGCCCGGGCTGCACCGCGATTCAGACTTGGGGATTCACCGACAAATACTCCTGGATCGGGTCGCACTCGCGCGGCACTCGGGGACAGGCGCTCTTGTTTGACCGCAGCTACCAACCGAAACCGGCTTATCGCGCCGTGTTGGAGGAATTGTCCGCAGGACGTCCTTCTCCTCACTGACCGCCTTCGCCCGCGGCCCAATGCCCCTCGATTGATTGCCCCTGCATCTATAATGACTTCCGTTGGAGGGAGTCGCCTGCATGGCGCGACCGACTCCGGGTACAACCCTGATTCAACGTGGCGCAGACTGCTCCAAATCGAGTTCCGGGAAATTCCAACCGCAAGCAGGCCATCATTCTGCTGGCCATTTCGGTTTTCCTTCTTCTCGTCATCCTCGTTTCTCAGACCGCGTTCGATCTGAGTTTTCTGCGCCCCGGAAACAACCAGCAGATCGTGGTCTTCGCCGCGCTTTCGGCCCTGATCTTCCTTCTGTTCGTGGCCCTCACCTTCGTCCTGTTCCGCAATCTCCTGAAGCTGTTCGCCGAACGCCGGCTTGGAGTTCTCGGCTCGAAATTTCGCACGCGCATGGTGGCGGGCGCTCTACTGCTTTCCTTCGTCCCTGTCATGGTGATGTATTGGTTCTCCTACGGCTTGCTGAACCGCTCGATTGACAAATGGTTCTCCACCCCGGTGGAGGAGGTGCGCGCCGATACCCATGCCATGGCTCAGCTTCTGGCCGGGTATGCGGCGCAGAATGCACGCTCTGAAGCGCTGGCCATCGCGGCATCTCCGGAGACCCAACGCAGCTTTTCCGGCCACGGATTTTCTTCCGTGGTGAACGAATTCCAGGATCACGAGGTCACGCTGCAGGGTGGATTTGCCGTCGCTGTGAAAGACGGCATCGCCGAAGCCAGCCTCAACCTGCCTGCCCCCTGGGCCCAGTTAAAGTCGGTGCTGCCGCTGCCTGACGCAGCCGCAAACCGGCCTGCGCAGTTCACCTGGGAGGAAACGGAATACACCATCGGCAGCGCGCCGGTGGGCAGCGACGGCCTGATCCTGGTTGCCCTCCCGCTGCCCAAAGAATTTTCCCAGACGGTAAAGCATGTCGAAGCCAGCCAACAACGCTACTTCGAACTGGCTCATGAGCGGAGAATTGTGCGCCGCACTTACATGGGCCTTCTTCTGTTGCTGACCATGATGGTGCTTTTCGTGACTACGTGGCTGGCACTCTTTCTCTCGAAGCTTGTAACCCGGCCTTTATCCGCCTTGGCGGAGGCCACGCAGGAGATTTCTCGCGGTCGCCTGGACCACCGGGTCGACGTCAGTTCTGCCGATGAGATTGGCGATCTGGTGCGCTCCTTCAATCGCATGGCGGAGGAACTGGAGGCCAGCCGGGGGCAAATCGAGTCCTCCCGGCGCCAGATCGAGACCATCCTCGAGAGCATCCCGACGGGTGTACTCTCGCTCGACGCCGAGCGCCGCGTTACCCATGCCAACCAGGCGCTGTTCCGCCTGTTCAATCCTGACGGTCGCGGGGGTGAGCACCGGATCCTTCACGGTGCCCGCCTGACCGAAATATTCCCCCTCGATGTGCTGGAGGATCTCGAGCCCTTGCTACGCCGCGCCGATCGCATGGGCATGACCACCAGCCAGATGGAGACGCCGCTTCTGCGCGGTTCGCTCAACGTCGCCGTCACCGTAGCCTCGCTGCGCCACCAGGGTGAACCTTCCGGCTACGTCATCGTCTTCGAGGATCTCTCCGACCTGCTGAAGGCGCAGAAACAGGCTGCCTGGCGCGAGGTGGCGCGGCGGGTGGCGCACGAGATCAAGAATCCGCTGACGCCCATCGCTCTTTCCGCAGAACGCATTCGGCGTCATCTGGAACGCGCTGCGCCCCCCGACGGGCCATCGCTGGAGATCATCCGCTCTTGCGCAGAAACCATTGCCAGTGCTGTGGAAACCGTCCGCCGCCTGGTGGATGAATTCTCCACCTTGGCGCGCTTTCCGGCCTCCCATCCACAGCCGGCCGATCTCAACGCGATCGTGGAAAGTGCCCTGGCCATGTTCCACGGAAAACTCGACGGTATCACTCTGCACAAGTCGCTGGCGGCGGACCTGCCCAAAGTGATGGCGGATGCGGAGGCGATCAAGCGCGCCCTGGCCAATCTGATAGACAACGCCGCCGAAGCCCTGGAAGACTCGCAGGTGCGCGCCATTGAGATTTCCACGGCGCTGGTGGTTAGCCGCGACGCGGTGGAGATCACCGTCGCCGACACTGGTCAAGGGGTAACCCGGGAATTGAAGGAAAAACTCTTCCTTCCCTATTTTTCGACCAAGAAACGTGGCACTGGTTTAGGCCTGGCAATCGTCAGCCGGGTCATCGAAGAGCATCACGGCTCGATTCGCATCGAGGAGAACGAGCCCCTCGGAGCGCGATTCATCGTGGAGCTGCCAGTCGCCGCCGAGCCCGCATCTTCTGCTACGGTTACCGTGCAGCATGCATAACATCCTCATCGTTGACGACGAGGCCGGCATCCGCGAATCGCTGGAGGGTGTGCTGACCGACGAAGGCTATGCCGCCTCTTCCGTGGAAAGTGGCGAGGAGTGCCTGAAGCTGTTGCGCACCCAGCACAGCTACGAAGTGGTGTTGCTCGATATCTGGCTGCCCGGCATTGACGGCTTGGAGACCCTGGAAAGAATCCGCGGCCTCGACAACCCGCCGGAAGTCATCATGATCTCCGGCCACGGAACCATCGAGACTGCGGTCCGCGCCACCAAACTCGGCGCCTACGATTTTCTCGAGAAGCCGCTTTCCATTGACAAGACGATGATCCTGGTGAAGAACGCGATCGAATCCAAAAAGCTGCGCCGGGAAAATCTTGACCTCCGGAAGCAGCTTCATCCCAGGATTACGATCGTGGGCGACAGCATTCCGATGAAAGCGCTGCGCCAGCAGATCGGCCTCATGGCTCCCACCAATGGCCGCGTCCTGATCTATGGCGAGTCCGGCACGGGCAAGGAACTTGTCGCCCACGCCATTCATGCTGAGAGCCTGCGAAAAGATGAAACCTTCATCGAAGTGAATTGCGCCGCTATCCCGGAAGATCTTATCGAAAGCGAGTTGTTCGGTCATCGCAAGGGTTCGTTTCCCGGGGCGGCAACGGAACGGGATGGCAAGTTTCAGAAGGCAAATGGCGGAACGCTGTTCCTCGACGAGGTGGGCGACATGAGCCTGAAGACGCAGTCGAAATTGCTGCGCACTCTGGATGAGCAGCGCCTGACCCCGCTGGGCGGCGAGGAAACCATCACTGTGGATGTCCGCGTCATCGCCTCCACCAACAAGGACCTGGAGGAGGAAATTTCCAAGGGAAATTTTCGCGAGGACCTCTTCTACCGGCTTAACGTCATTCCTTTCTTCGTACCTCCGCTGCGTGAAAGAAAGGAAGACATCCCGCTATTCGTGCGTCATTTCCTCAAGGAATTGGCCACGACGTACGCGCGGCGGCCGCGCGAGATGACAGACGAGGCCATCGAGGTCCTGATGCGCTATTCCTGGCCCGGCAACGTCCGCGAGTTGCGCAACGTGATCGAGCGCATTGTGATCATGAATCCCACGACAACTCGCTTCGAACGCAAACACCTGCCGCCGCTGGTTTATCGCGACGGCACCCGCCGCGCCGCGCGAAGCGACTTCTCCACGCTGCACCAGGCTCGCGATGCCTACGAGCGTGACTTCATCCTGAAGAAACTCGACGAGAACCACGGCAACGTCAGCCGCACCGCCGAAGTGCTCGGCCTGGAACGCAGCCACATGTACCGGAAGATGAAAGCCCTGGGAATCGCTGCGAAGGAATGACGCCGCGGAGCCGCGGAAGTTAGCGCTTCACCATATGGATCTCGGTGCCATTTTTCCTGAACTCAACTTCATCCATGAGCTGATTGATCAGGAATATACCGCGGCCATGGTTGGAATAAACGTTCTCTCCCACTGTGCAGCTTGGAATGGCCGCCGGGTCGAAGCCTGTGCCGGGATCCCGCACAACAATAAGAATGCCGCGTTCTTCGTCACAAGCTACCAGGCATTCCACAGTTTTTGAGGGATCTTCCTTCGCTCCATGGATAACGGCGTTGGCCAGAGCTTCCTGCAGAGCCAGTTCGATGGCGTCTTCCTTGCCATCCGCGCACTTGATCTCACGCACCGCTTCCATCACTTGCGCTACGATCGGCTCCACAGAATTCCGGTCAGCCGCCAGCGAAACGCGGACGCGCAAAGCCAGCTTTTCAGGATCAAAATCGTGCTCTGGAAGAAGCTCGTCGGAAGGAACGCCAGAATTCATGATTGGCTCGACTGTTCTTGGCCCCGCGCCCGGCTTCAAGCGCCCCTGTTGCGATTCTAGCGGTACCGTGAGGAATCCGGCAATAGCGGGTGCTGGGCGCTTGCTACAAAAAACGGAAACAGCGAAACAAGGTTTTACTGTTTCGTCTCGACCGGACGGCTCCTCCCTTTTCCACCAGCCATCCGCTCTGATGGTTCCCCAGTCAGGTGCTGCAGTTGCCTTCTCCAGTCGAGTTCTTCGACGAAGGTGCGTGATTCGCGCCAGCCGGGCTGCACTTTGACGTATAACTCGAGAAACACCTTCATCCCCAACATGCGTTGCATCCGCAAGCGGGCCGCCGTTCCAATTCGCTTCAGCATTTCGCCGCGTTTGCCGATCAAAATGCCCTTCTGTCCCTCGCGCTCGCAATAGATCGTGGCCGCGACCCGCGTTAGTCTCTGGCCTTCCTCAAAGCTTTCGACGATCACCGTGGTCGCATACGGGATCTCTTCCTCAGTCTCCAGCAGCACCTGCTCGCGGATGATCTCGGCGGCCATGAAGCGGGCCGGTTGATCGGTCGTCTGGTCCTCCGGGAAATACCGCGGGCCCGCGGGCAACGCGGAGACTGTTTTCGCCAACAGGACGTCGAGACCGTCTCGCTTAAGCGCAGAAACCGGAATCACCTCGCGGAAGTCGTGCAGCTTGCGGTATTCCTCAATCAGCGGCAGCAGCCTGGCCTTGTCGCGGATCAAGTCCACCTTGTTCAGGATGAGAAAGGATGGGGTTCCAGATTGCTTCAACAAGTCGAGCGCAAACTGGTCGCGGGGATCCAGCCTCCGCGTAACATCCATAATGACCAGCACCAGGTCGCAGCCTTCCAGCGCCTCGCGCACCTCCACCATCATTTTCCGGCCGAGCGAACTGTCCGGCTTGTGGACGCCGGGCGTGTCAATCAAGACAATCTGGGCGCCGTCACGCCCTTTCTGTTTGGGAATGTGGACGATGCCCTGAATCCGGTTGCGCGTGGTTTGCGGCTTCGGCGAGATGATCGCCAGCTTCTCGCCCACCAGAGCGTTCAGCAAGGTGGACTTGCCCGCGTTGGGGCGGCCGAGAATACAAACGAAACCGGAGCGGAAAGGCATAGGATCAGGCTTCGGGCTTCAGCTCTCGGGCTTCAGCTCTTCTGAGGTGGTGTTTGGATCCCAGTTGCCGAAGCGAAGAGCCTGATGCCCGCAACCCGACTATATCAGGCCGCTGGGTTGCCGAAGCCTGAAGGCTGGAGCCCGAAGCCCGATCAGATCAGTTTCAACTGTTCGGGCTGGACCGAGGTGATTCGCACCCGCTCTACCCTTCGGTCGGTAGACTCCAACACCTCGAAGCGCAGGCCATCGTCTGCCACGATCTCGCCTTTCCGCGGAATATGCCCGGCCAGTTCGCTGACCAAACCCGCCACAGTGGCCGACTCCCTCCCCTCCGGCCTGGCTCCGAACAATTCGGAGAGGCGATCAACGTCCATCCCTCCGGAAACGATGTAAGTGCGATCGCCTTCCCGCACGATCTCCGGCTTTTCGTGCTCGTCGCGAATCTCGCCCACAATCTCTTCCACCAGGTCTTCGATGGTCACCAGCCCGGCCACGCCGCCGTACTCATCCACCACGATGGCCATGCGAATGTTGTTCTTCTGCATCTCGCGGAGAAGATCGCTCCCCAGTTTGCTCTCCGGGACGAAATACAGATCCCGCCGCATCAGGGTATCCAGCGTGCGCTTGCCTGCTTCGCTGTCGGGCACCTGCAGCACGTCCTGTGCGTACACGATGCCTTTAATGTTGTGGACGCTTCCCTCGTACACCGGCACCCGCGAATAGCGCCTCGTGCGCAGCATTTCAATAAATCGCTCGACCGTGGTGTCGATCGGGACGACGAACATCTCCGGGCGCGGCTTCATCGCCTCGCGCACCGTCTTGCCGCTGAACTCCACCACCGACTGAATCAGATCGCGGTCGCCCTCCTGAATAATGCCCTCTTCCTGGCCGGCCTCAATCAGCGCATCCACGGCCTCGGCCGAGGTCTCCGGTAGCTCGCCCGTGTTCTGGCGGGTCAGCGTCGCCACTGATTTCAGGAAGCCCAGGATGACGGTCGCAGGCATCACCAGATAGATCAGAATCCGCAACAACCAGATCCACCGGATGAGCCAGGCGCCATTGGTGCGGGAAAAAAATACAAAGGGTAGGAACCGGTTGCACACAATCACGATCAGAATCAGGCTGATTGTAGCCTCTAGGATCTCGTAAACGCTCCACCGCTGGTCGCCGAACACGGCAAAGCCCACCAGCAGGGCGATGGCTGCCATGGTCAACTGCGTCAGGACCGCCATCGACAGCGAAGCTCGATTGCGGCTCACGCGTAGCGGCGGCTCGATCTTCTGCTCGAAAACGTCGATGTTGTCCTGAAATTCGCGCGAGAGGAACTTGCCGATCTCCTGATAGACGCGGTCCACGTAGGAGACCAGCGCCAACAACGCGAGTAGCGGACAGAGCACAAGCGCTACGGTCAGGCTCATGCCTGCCTCCGGCTTCCAGCACGGGCACGGTGTTCCGTCCGTTCGAGCAGCCCCACCGGCAATCTGAGTTGCCGCCGCAATCGAATCTCCTTGCGCGCCATCTGCCCATTATCGCGCTCGTGATCGAAGCCCGCCAGATGAAGTACGCCATGCAGCGCAAGAATCTTTATCTCGTCGGCCAGCGAGTGCCCGAGTCGATCCGCGTTTTCCCGGGCAATGTCGGCCGAGATCGCCACATCCCCGGCAAAAGGCCTTGCCGGGCGTGGCTGGGCTTCCGCCGGCGGCGGAAATGACAACACATCGGTCGGCTTGTTCTTGTCTCGAAACTGACGATTCATGGAGCGCAACTCGGCGCTGCTGGTGACCAGCAGACTTACCGTGCCCTTGAGCTTTACCGCCCGGCGGGCGCGTAACAAGAACCGTTCCAGGGCAGGCTTACTCAAGTGCGCGACCGGCCTTTGCAGAATGACCAAGTCTTGGTTTTCCTCTGCCTTCACCGCGAATCAAAACAAACAGGAGGGCCCATAGTGAGCCCTCCCGGCTTGCGGCAACTTCTATTCCTCAAACTTCGCGCTTACAGCAGATCTTTCCCCGGTGGCCGGACCGCCGTTCGTGCTGCCGATTCCTTCCCGCGGCTGGTTCGCTCCATTTTTCACTTCCGCTGCCCTGGCCTCCGCGTTCTTGCCCTCCGCCAGCAACAGCGTCTGCTGTTCGGCAACGCGCACTTTGTGCTCATCATAGGCGCGGATAATCCGCTGCACCAGATGGTGCCGCACCACATCGCCTTCGTCAAAGTAAACAAACATCAGTCCTTCGACGGTCTTCAGCACCTCCGCTGCCTCCAGCAGGCCGCTGCGGCGGGCGTTCGGCAGATCGATCTGCGTAACGTCACCCGTGATCACTGCCTTGGAGTTGAATCCCAGCCGCGTGACGAACATCTTCATCTGCTCCGAGGTCGTGTTCTGTGCCTCGTCCAGAATCACGAATGAATCGTTCAAGGTGCGCCCGCGCATGAAGGCGATCGGCGCAATTTCGATAACGTTCTTCTCCAGATAACGATCGACCTTCTCCGGATCGAGCATGTCGTAGAGCGCGTCGTACAGGGGGCGCAGGTAAGGATCGATCTTGTCCTGCAATGTACCCGGCAGGAATCCCAGCCGCTCGCCAGCTTCCACCGCCGGACGCGCGAGAATGATGCGGTTCACGCGCTTGGCGAGCAGCGCCGAAATCGCCATAGCCACGGCGAGGTAGGTTTTACCTGTGCCCGCCGGACCAATCCCGAACACCATGTCGTGCTTCTCGATGGCTTCGAGATAACGCCTCTGGTTGATGCTCTTGGGCTGCACCGTGCGCCGGCCAAACGAACGCTGCCGGCCGGCGTCAGCCAGCCCGCGCAGGGTGGCGTTTGGGTCTGACATCAGCACTCGCAGCATGCTGTTGAGGTCGCCGTTATTGAAGGTGTGCCCGGAGCGCTGCAGGCTCTCGTAGTCCGCGAAAACCTGTTCGGCGCGCGCCACGTCGCGGGCCGCGCCTTCCAATTCGATGGCGTTCGACCGCAGATTGATCGTGATGTTGAGCCCGTCTTCAAGCACCCGCACATTCTCGTCGCGCGTGCCGAACAGGGTCTCGATGTTGGGACTAATCCCGATACTTTTCTTCATTCAATCTCTTTGACGAACCGCGAACCATGTAGGGACAGCCGCCTCGGCTGTCCAGCCGAGCGAAGCGAGGCGCACCCCTACCACCGCACTCCAGGGAATACCGACACGTCAGCCTCTTCACAGACAAAACAGGATTGTGCTCAGAGACGGAACCGGCCGGAATGCTCATGCCCAGAGGGCAAGCCACTGCCATTGCGTTTAAGGGTACCGCTCTACCGGTCGGGAGTCAACGTCACGCCGGGACGTTACGGATGCGCGCCAAGTGGCTCCGCAGCCGATGCCGACACCGCCCGGGTCCGCGCCCATTCCCGCAGTGCGACGACCTCCTCTGCACGCGTCGTGGAGAGTGGCACCGTAGCTTTGAGAGCGTCAAGCAGCGACTGCGTCGTAACGTCTTTCTTGTCAGAATAAGCCTCGTACATCGCCGTCTGCACCGCCGCGTCGATCTCGGCGCCAGAATAACCTTTTGCTGCCGCGGCCACGGTTTCCAGATCGAACCCCGCGGGATTCCGCTTCCGCTTCGCGAGTTGAATCGAAAGAATCTGCCTACGCTCCGCCTGATTGGGCAAATCGACGAAAAAGAGTTCGTCGAAACGTCCCTTGCGAATCAGTTCCGGCGGCAGCACGGTAACGTTGTTGCACGTGGCGGCGACGAAAACCGGCGCTTTGCGGTCCTGCATCCACGAGAGAAACGACGCCAGCAGCCGCGACGAAACGCCGGCATCGGACGAGGCCGAATCCGGACCACTACCGGCGAAGACTTTTTCCAACTCGTCAATCCATAGCACGCACGGCGCCAGGCCCTCGGCCACTTGAAAGACTTTCCGAATACGTTTTTCCGTCTCACCGATGTACTTGTCGTAGACCGCTGAGGTATCGAACTTCACCAGCGGCAGTTTCCACTCTCCAGCCACGGCCCGGGCGCACAACGATTTTCCGCATCCTTGCACCCCAAGAATGATCACGCCATGCGGAGGCTCCAGACCAAACTCGCGAGCCGAATCTTCCCAGGCTCCGCGCCGTTGCGATAGCCAATGCTTCAGATTCTCCAGGCCGCCCACGCTGGCCATGTTGTCGGATGCATCGATGAACTCCAGCATTCCCGAATGCCGCAGCAACTGCTTCTTGGCTTCGAGCACATCGGTGACTGTTTCCGGACAAAGCGCGTAGCGCGCCACCAACGCCTGCGAGATAGCCCGCTCCGCCTCTTCCTCGCTCAGCCCGCGAAGATTGGCCGCCATCGCGTCAACGCCATTGGCGTCGAGTTGCAGTTTCAAGGTGTAAGTCTTGGAGAGTCGCGTGAAAGCCTCGTGGATGATTTCACGTAGCCGATCGCGGTCCGGCAGCGGCAGGTCAAAATACTCCACCAGCGTGATCAACTCCGCCGGCACTACGATCTCGGGCGCGGTAATAACCACCGTCCGCCGGTTCGCCGAGAACTTCTGCCCCACATCGCGCAACCGCCGCACTACAACCGGATCGTCCATATGACGGTGAAAATCCTTCAGGATGAACACCGCCTCCACAGTCATCGCTTCCATGTTCGCCAGCGCCTGCACCGGCTCGCGTGTGTTGTAGATCGAGCCAGAAGCGCCAGAATTCGTCGCGGCTCCCCCCTCGGCTCCCAACGACGAAAACACCGCCTTAGCTAACCTGTCTGCCTCAGCGCCGCCCGGACTCAAAGACGTCCGAGTCTGGGTCTGCGTACGTCCGCCGTGAGTCCAAGTCGTGATCTGGTCGATGCGCGCCTGTGCCGTTACCTTCTGTCCCTCGACCGGAGCGCCGCTGCCCGAGCGGACCAGCCCGTCGGCGATGCTCCATTCAAACGTCGCCATGTTCAGCGCAGAACAAGCGGTGCGCACCAAGCCGACGGCGCGCATCTCCTCCGCCGTCTCCATCACCACGATGGGCGTCGAAGAGTTGATGAGCACTTTCAGACGATCGAGTCCGTCAGCCATATGTTTGACCGGCCGCGAGTTACTCGCCTATAATAAGTAATTCGGACCCACCCGAAGATCTTGCTGTACACACGAAGGTAACGAACCAGAATGGCTAATCATTTCTCGGCGCTCAAGCGCGCCCGCCAGACCCCGAAGCGTACGACCCGCAACCGCGCCAATACGTCCCGCTTGCGCACCCAGCTCCGCGAGCTGCGCGAGATTCTTGCCAAGGGAGACAAACAAGCCGCCGAGCAGGTCTACCGCAAGACGGTTTCGGTTCTCGACAAGTCCATCCAGAAGGGCATCCTGCACGAGAACACCGCTTCCCGGTACAAGTCGCGCCTTGGGGCACGTGTCACCGCGTTGAAGTAGCGACCTCGGACGTCGGACCTCAGATGTCAGTTTAGTAAGGGAACCGCGATTCTCTTGGACGGTGTTTCCGATGCTGCTTTCGGGGACCCTGCCTATAGAACGATCCCGAATCTCTCCTTGAGTACGTCGCCCCACTCCTTCTCCGAGGCCAGCATTCGTTCCGTCTTCTGTCCATGCCTGGTCTCGATCAATTTCATCCCCGAGAGAGTGATGCGGCCTTCGGGCGTCGGCAGTGTGCAGATCTTGTTTAGCACGAAGTGAGAATCGGGCGAGGTCTGGTGGTAGTGGCACATCGCGGCGAACTCATCGAGCTGCCGAGGTTGCAGCATAAATGAGTACTGCCGCTTCCAGTTCCCATCTGGTTCTTTTCTCTCCAGCTCGATTCGCTCGCCCGCCAACACCAGCTGGAACGTTCCCGTCGGATCGGATTGCTCAATGTCCAGCCGAAGACGCAGCGGCTCCAGGAACGAATCGCCGAATCCGACATCCGCCAGCCAGGGCTCGTCGAGATCGACGCGGAGGGTAAGATGGTCGAACTCCGGACCGCGGCCACCATCTTCTCTTGCAACACCCGCCGAGAGAAGCGTGACCCGGAATCCCAGCGCACGAAGCAGCGCGGAGAAGGCTCCATTCAGCTCGTAGCAGAACCCGCCACGGCGGCGCTCGACAACTTTGCGGACAAACGCATCCTCATCCACCACAATCTTCCGGCCTAGACCGATGTCGAGATTCTCAAACGGAACGGTCAGCAGGTGTGCCCGATGAATCGCTCGAAGCGTGTCAAGCGTAGGGGTAGATGGGCCGGAATAGCCGATGCGATCGAGATAGGCCTGGGAGTTAAACATGCAGGAAGACCCGTCACTCGATTCTGTCTCGTTTCTGCAAATTATGACTCAAGCACAGAATCTGTATGTTCTTCGCGTCTTTCGACGAACCACCTTGCGAGAATGGAATGATGTGATCGAAGTGTAAGTTCTCCCTACTTCCGCACTTGACGCAGCGTCCCTTGTCACGCTTCCACACTTCAAGCTTGACCGAAGCAGGAATCACTCTGTCGTGATCGACGCCATCGGCCAGAGCCCTTGATATATTCGGGGGCCGATCCAAGATTTCCAGCTTGAATTTGAACACCTGGCGTCGCCCTGAAGTCTCTTGCCAAACATCAACCAGCCTGAAGAGGCCGTTGTAAACCCAAATCCCCGCACGAATTTTTTCGAATACCTTTATCTGTTCCGCTTCTGCTCTGCCTAGCTTATATTGTCTGACCGCATCCGCGAACAGACCGTTCTGCGTGAGTCGACCGCTGGGTAAGAACTCCGGCTGATCGACAGACTTGGGATCGGGACCGCCCTGGGTGCGCGGAATATCATGCCCTTCGTAAATGATTACTCTGCCGCCTTCTTCGACGCGATCTGCGTAAGGAGCTCCCGGACGCAGGCTCATCAAAATCAGGCTCTCGCCGGGCCTCAGGCGAAAGTTCATCCCCCTCTGAAGGTTGACGCCAAAGTGGGCGCACATCTCCAAGTAGGAAACAACATCGCTAGCATTCATCATATTCCGAGGAGAAACGAATGGTCAGTGGAGACGGCTGCCGTTACACAGGCAACTGTTCCTGCGTCCACCCCGGCGCTTCCAGCTTGGGCTCGGTGGTCAAGTCCATCACTAACCTCTCTAGCACCATGCGCTTGCTTACCGGATTCGAGCGCAGGGCAAGATCGGCCTTCGCCACCAGGCGGATTGCGCGCGTCAGATCCCGGCGGGATTTGTAACGGCGGGCTTGTTTGATGATGTCGTCGGCGGCAAACGGAGGCACACGGAATCCCTGCCACAGAGCGGCCCACAGCATGCGTTGGTCACGCACGTTCCGCTCCAGAATCACCAGCATCTGCCTGAAGGTTTTCGCGAGCATATAGATGTGGCCGATGGCGGCTTCCTCGCCCTCGCCAGACATCAGAATCGCATCCAGCACTTCCAGCGCGCGCACGCGGTCCTTCGACGAGATGGCGTCGGTCAACTCATACAGTGACCGCTGCTTCGCCGCAAGCACCATGGTTTCCACGTCGCCCAGCGTGACGCGTTTCTTTTCCCCCACGTAAAGAATCAGCTTCTCCAGTTCGTTGGAGATCATCATCATGTCGCCGCCCAACGCGTCCACTAACTCGCGAGCGCCGTCGCTGTCAACCTTCACCTCGCGGCCGGTGCAATACTCCGTGATCCAGCGAACCGCCTCGCCCTCCTCCACGCGCGCCAATTCCACGATGCCGCAATACTGGCCCATGGTTTCGCGGATGCGCTGGTAGCGCTCCTTATCCTGCATCTCCATGCGGCGGACGTCGGCGGGAATGCTGATGTGGTCGGCGACAAACAGCAACAGCGCATCGGGATTCGGCGAGCTGCAATATTCCTGAATGGCCGCGAGTTTTTCCTCGTTCGATCCCCGGCCAAACAGAGTCTTCACCCCGCGCACAAAGAAAACCTGGAATGGCGCCATCAAAGATGGCGTGCGGGCGCGATCAAGAACTTCGGCAAGATCGGTCTCAGCCAGATCATACTCAAACAGGCTGAACTCGCGCAGGTCGGACGGAATCAGGTGCTCGAGGATCGCGTCGCGAAAGCGCTTGCGGAAAAAAGCCTCGTCGCCCACAAACACGTAAGCCGCGCGCAGTTTGCGCGACTCGAGTTCACCGACAAAACGATCGGCTTGCGCGAAGGCGCGCACTAGGAGTTCTCCCTGAGCGTGAGTCTCGGGGCCGCCGTATCTCGCGACTCGGTACTCGCTACTCGGTACTGGTAGTCCGACTTTAGCATCTAAAAGCCCTCCAGGATGTTGGACACCAGGGTGCGGGCAAAATCTTGCGAGAGCCGCCGGAACGCGGGCGAGTCCTCCTCAAAAAAGCTGCGGAGATCCTGCGACACCTCGTACTGCTCCCGAAACACGTAGGACGGGTTCTGGTAGAGGACTTTCCCCTGACGGTCGGTCAGCGACACTTTCATGCTCACCACCACCAGTACGCTGGCGGCCTGCCCCGTCGCCGAATTGTAGGTTAGGGGCGAAGCCGACGTCGAGAGCACTTTGCCCAGCAAGGTGGCATCGGCCGCGTCGCTGGAATCATTGAGAATGCGATAGTGCGTGCGCGTAGTGAATTCCCGCACCACGGACTCGGTCAACATCTGCTCGATGCGGTACGTCGTCGTCTGGTTGACGAACGCGGGCACCGCAATGGTCTTCACGTTTTCCGGAAGCTGCACAGCATGGCCGGCCGCGTGATACCCGCAACCGGCGGCTGCAAAAAGAAAAATCGCCAGCGCCACGGGCACCGCAACCGCCTTCATTGAATCTTCCCCAGCGGCCGGGTCGCGATCATGCTCTCAGCGCAATCAACCGCCGTGATCGCCGCAATCCGCAGATTATCCGCCGCCGCCCACAGCCAGACTCCATTCGGCTGGCTGGCATCCGGCCATATGGAAAGCAGAATGTTCTCCTGACCGGCTGAGCTCACGTTGCTGGGAGGATCCTCTTCGGTTCCGGGGAGGCTCACGTGGTCTCCGGCCAGCGCCTGCGAGAGTTCAGTCGCATCGACCGTTCGATCCATTTCCAGGAACAGGGCCAGCGCGTGTCCGTGGAAAACCGGCGCCTGCAGCACCATCACGGAAGGCTGCGGGACGCCTTCGCCGGCAATCTTGCGGTAGTGGCGTAGCACCCGCGCTTCAAGCGCACCCAACGACGGCTGAGAATTCTGCCCGAAGCGGGATACCAGATTGAACGCCACCTGCGCATCGTAAATATCCTTCGGCAGCGGCTGGAACGAAAGCAGGTTCACGGTTTGCTGATGCAGTTCGTCCATGCCTTTTTGTCCGCGTTCCGAAGCCGGCTCGAAAACGGTCGTCACGGCGCGCCGGATCATGCCCGCCTTGCCCGCGCGCAACATCGCCAACGCCAGAATCACCGCCGCCGGGTGAGCCGCCACACACGGACCCGGCTGCAACTCCGGCTGCAGAATCTGGCCGCGCTCCCGCTCGATCCACAGCGCCCGCACGCTCGCGCCTTCCGCATCTTCCAGCGCGCTGGAGAGATCGATGATGGCGCTGCCCGCGTTGCGCGCCGTCTTCCAGGTCTTACGTGTGCATTCAGCATCGCCCGCAAAGAATGTGAAGTCCACGCGATCGAACTGTTCCGTGCGCACGCTCTGGATAAAGTTGACCTCGTCGCCCAGCGCTTCCAGTTGGCCGATTGACTCATCGTCGTCGAGCAGGCGCACATCCACTGCGGGGAAGTTGCGCTCGGTGAGCATCTCGGCGACCTCTTTGCCCTTAAGCGTGGCGGCGCCCACGATGGCCGCACGGTACAGTTGCCCACGAGCCGGGCCCGTGTGCGAAAGGGTTGCGGTTTTGGGAACCTCACTCATGAGGTCTGCGAAGCCTCCTTGTACGGCGGGGGTGGCGGCTCATTGCGCCGCCGGAAGATCCACTGCAGCCGCCAGAACACGCCGGAGAACATGTAGAGCAGCGCAATCGCGAAAAGCACAGGCTTCGAAAACTGCCAGACCGCGGCAATCAAGAAAGCGAGGAAAATGATAAGCCGGAATGGGTGCCGTGAACGGAAGTCAATGTCTTTGAAACTGTAGAAGCGCCACGTGCTCACCATCAGATATCCCACGGTCGTGACCATCGCCAGCCACGTAAGCGCCGTGTACCAGAATTCGATGGGATCTCCGCCCTGAAAGTGAACCACTGCCGCAATCACCCCTGCTCCCGCAGGAATCGGCATACCGACGAAATATTTCTTTCCGGGGCGTCCGGGATTGGAAGGCTGCGGATTGGCCGTGATGTTGAAGCGAGCCAGACGGCTGGCGCCGGCAATCAGAAACAAAAAGCTGGCGATCGCACCCAACTGCGTCAGCTTGATGTGCCACTCGGTCAGCGCGACCTCCGGCATCAGGCGAAATCCCCAGGTCCAGGCCAGCATTGCGGGCGCCACGCCGAACGTGATTACGTCCGCCAGCGAATCCAGTTCCCGGCCGAAGTCGCTGCTGGTGCCGGTCATGCGGGCGATGCGTCCATCGAGCCCGTCAAACAGCACCGCGAAGCCAATCGCCTTTGCGGCAAAATCCAGGTGCCAGGGCTCGCGCACGCTCGCGGACATGATCTGCAGAATGGCGTAGTAGCCCGCCGCGATGTTGCCCGTGGTGAACAGCGACGGCAGGATGTACATGCCCCGACGCATCCGGCGGGAGGGCTTCTCCCCCGGCCTTCGTCCTGGGATGGTCGCATCCATTAACGGGCTCCTTGCCTTGTGCTATCGCGGCCGGCGACGGCCGGCTCTGCCTGGGCTTCCGGATAAGCTTGCGAAGTCAGATAAGCCACCACACTGGCTCCGCCCTTCACGCGATCTCCCACCTTTACCCGCAAGCTCGCGCCCGAATCCAGCAGCACATCCACGCGCGAACCAAACTTGATCAGTCCTACGCGCTGGCCGCGCTCCACGCGATCCCCCACTTTCGGAGAAAACACGATTCTCCGCGCCAGCAACCCCGCGATCTGCTTGAACACCACAACTTGCCCATCGCCTTCCACGGTTACCACATTCTGTTCGTTCTGCTCGGCCGATGCTTCGTTCATGGCGTTAAGAAACTTCCCGCGATGGTAGCGTACATCGCGGATGATCCCGGCAATCGGGGAGCGGTTCACGTGCACATCGAAGACGCTGAGAAAAATGCTGATGCGCGCCAGCTTCTTACCTCCCACCGTCACCTGTGCAACTTCTGTCACTTTGCCGTCGCCCGGAGAGACCACCGCCCCGGCCGTATCGGGAATGACGCGCTCAGGATCGCGAAAAAACCACAGGAAGAACACAGCCAGCACTACCGGGATCACGGCCCACCCGGGTTGTGTAAGCCAGCCGACGAGGAGGCCGGCGGCAATCAAGGGAAGCCCGTACACGTATCCGTCGCGAACCATGGGGAGAGTTCAATTATATGCGCGGCCCAACGGACCGGCTCAAGTTTCAAGGGAAACTGTGTAACTACAAATAAAGAAAGGCGCTTATCAGCGCCTGGGTGAAGAAACAAGAAGCCTGCCACGGCCGTCGCCGTTTCGCGATGGTGAAGAATTACGCTACGTGTACGCCAAACTGCTGCCGGAACTGCCGCTCGATCGACTCCATCTGATCCTTGAGCCGCAGCTTCAGCTTCTTCAGCCGGACTTCTTCTAATTTTTCATCTTCGCTGAGATATCGTTTTTGGGTGAGACTGTCTAGACGGGTGGAATATTGCGTGTGCTCCTGAACCAGCTTGCGGAATTCCTCATGTGTGTTCAGGAGTTGGTCTCTCGGAGTCATCATCCAGCAGACCTCCAAACCGGGATTTACGGCTTCAAACTACCATAGGCCCAAAACTGGTTCAATGCCAAATTCTGGTGCACTTTCGGTGCAATCTCGTTTTGAGACTTGATCAGCTCAGGCTTAAGCGATAAACCACGGCGTCCTCGGCCGGATTTGCATAATAGCGCTTGCGCCGCACGGTTTCCGTAAAGCCCGCACTCTGATACAGGGCGCGCGCCGCCGAGTTCGACTCGCGCACCTCAAGAAATACAGACTGCCCTCCTGCCGCCCGCGCCCGGCGAATGAGTTCGTTCATCAGTTGCCTTCCTAGGCCTCGGTGGCGGGACGCCGCTTCCACCACGAGGTTTTCCAGTTCCCACTCAATCCCCAAGTTGAGCGCAACCAGAAATCCCAGAACCGGGGACGTCCCTCCTCTGCCCTGAGCTGAATTCGCCGGCGCCCGCTCATTCGTCGTTGCGCGGTCGTTCGCCGTCGCGGCGAGAGCGACCAATGCGAGCCGCTGGCTCGAATACCCCGGGCCGGATTCGAACAAGCCGGCGTATTGCTCAGCGGACCAATGTGCGGCGGCAGGGGCGTGCCGCTCAAGATCTTTGATCGCGGGCAGGTCGGCGGCAGTGGCTGGGCGAATCAGCACGATTATTTCGGAACTCCAGTCCTGTTGCGTCACGGCCAGAGACACCGCCACAGCCACACGCACCTTCACAGCCAGGGGCCAGACGCACCGTGGAAGAACGGCGCTTTAGCAGCTTGCCCTGAGCGAAGCCGAACGGGCCGCGTCAAACATCTGCAACCAACCGGGCTTTAGCCCCGGCGGTCTTGATCTTTCTCACTCTCGCACATCCACAAACACTTGAAGGGATGAGCATTCGATAGCTAGGAGCTTTTCGCGAAAATCTCCGCGTCCGAGCGGCGAATGTAGTTAGCCTCCAGTTGCTCGGGAGAAACCGTGTCGCCAGCCTGGATCTTGCGCCACCCAAGCCGGGCGACTGCGGCGGCGGAGATTGGCTCGACGGTCGTGATCACGATGCCTGCGCCGCGCGCCGCATCTGCGAGTGCCGCGTCAGGCGTGACCACGTTCTTGGCCTTCATTTCGGACAAGAATTCCCTCCTGGTCAAGATGCGCTCCCTCACCAGGCTCGCGGAATCGCCCGCGACGTCGTATTCCCCAGCGTAGATCTCACCCCGGCCCGCATCCAACGCGGCGACAACTTTCCCCTGCAACGGGCCCGCAAGAGCAACCGCCTCCAGCAACGACACCGCCGCAATCGGCTTGCCCAGGATCTCAGCTAGAGCCTTGATCGCCGCCAGTCCCACCCGCAAGCCAGTAAACGATCCCGGCCCGGAAGCCACGGCGAACGCGCTGATGTCATTCTTGGTGAAACCGTGTTTTGCCAGCAAGGCCGCGATCCGCGGCACGAGTTGTGCGGAAAACGTGCCCCCCGCCAGGGGCACTACTTCCATGACTTTAACTTCCCTGCTCCCAGACGGCTCCCCTGCACGCGCCAATGCGATGCTGCCGTGTTTGCCCGAGGTGTCCGCAGCAAGAAGAAGCATGAAGGAAATTGAGGACTACGCCTTATCCGTGAGATCCGGGAAAATCCGTGGCCAGGTTTTGCTTCTGACTTTATTCCTGCACCAGTTCCAGCAGCACTCCGCCCGTGCTCGACGGATGCACGAAAACATATTGGTGCCCGCCCGCGCCAGTCTTGATTTCGTCGGAGACCAGGCGCACACCGTCTCTCTTCAGGCGGGCGACGGCCGCTGGTAAGTCCGCCACGCGCAGGCAGACATGGTGCAGGCCCTCGCCGCGCTTGGCGATGAATCTGGCGATGGTGGAATCTTCCGACGTGGCCTCGAGCAGCTCCAACCGGCTCTCACCCACTGGAACCATCACCAGCCGCACTTGCTCCTGCTCGACGGTCTCTTCCGCGGAAACGCTCAGGCCCAGTTTTTCGTAGATCGCCTTCGCAGCCGCCACCGACTTCACCGCAATACCGAGATGATCAATCCTGAACATTCAGCGTCCCCCAACCTTCGCCGCAACCTCTTCCACCAGCGAATACGGATCGCGCTTGTGTTCCGCAACCTCTGCCGCCAGCCGTGCCAGGTTCCCGTCGCCGAGCTGTGCGCGCGCCTTCTCCAGCATCGCTTCGCGGAGCATTTCGACCAGCCGCTCCTGCCAGTTCTCGACGCTCCTTTTCAATGCCCGGTTCTCCTGCTTCAGATACGCTTCGAACTGCGCAATCGCCGCCGCCAGTTCCTGCACTCCGACACCCTCACTGGCCACGGTTTTGACGATTGGGGGAGTCCAGCCGTCGCGCCGCGCAGCCAGCGACTGCAGCGCACGAATCTCGCGCTCCACCCGCTCGGCCCCAGCATGGTCACTTTTGTTGATCACAAAAATGTCTGCAATCTCCATGATGCCAGCCTTGATGGTCTGTACGTCGTCTCCCATGCCGGGCACGAGAATCACCACCGTGATATCGGCGAGACGCACGATGTCGACTTCGTCCTGGCCTACGCCGACCGTCTCAATCAGAACTAGGTCCCGCCCGGAAGCGTCGAGCACCGTGGCCACGTCCGCTGTGGTGCGCGCCAGTCCGCCCAGCGAGCCGCGAGTGGCCATGCTGCGAATGTAGATGCCCGGGTCAGAAAAGTGCTGCTGCATGCGGATGCGGTCGCCCAGAATCGCGCCGCCAGTGTAGGGGCTGGTAGGATCGACCGCCACGATTCCCACCGTGCGATTCTCTTTCCGGTAGAGCCGCGCCAGATGGTCGACCAGCGTACTCTTCCCCGCGCCGGGCGATCCCGTAAGCCCGATGACACGCGCCCGGCCACTGTGAGGAAACAACGCCTTCAGAAGATCCGACCATCCTGGCGCCCGATTCTCGACGGTAGAGATGACGCGAGCCAGAGCGCGGGCGTCGCCCGAGCGCAGCTGCTCAATCGATCTCTGGATGTCGTGTTTCAAACGATCAGTGTAAAGCAGCGGCTGACAAACTGAAACTTTCGGCCACGCCGAAATCTCCGACGCGAACGAATTACCGAGGTTCATTGCCCGTCCACCTCCTCCGAGGTAGATTGGACCTGACCACAGGAGAGCAAAACGGCAGTTGGAAGCCACTTCACAAGCCGCACCCGCCCGGTCCGTCGTGGCAGCCCCATGGCTGGATTGGTTTCCGCTTATTCTGCTGCCGACGCTCTCCGTTTGGTTTCGCGACCGCATGCCGGTATGGTTGTTCATGTGGACACTCGCCTTTGCGATCTTCGTTGGACTCAAATGGATTACCTGGAGGAAAGCCCGCAACCGCGTTCCACATAGCTCGGGGCGCTCGATCGCGTACCTAACGGCTTGGCCGGGGATGGACGCCGAGGCTTTTCTTGACTCGCGGCGGCGCGTGCCCGTCCCGCAATTCCGCGAGTGGCTATCGGCGCTCTCAAAAACACTTTTAGGCGCTGCGCTTCTCTGGCAGATCGCCCGCAGAGTTCCCGAGTCGTACACGCTGGCCCGCGGTTGGGTTGGGCTCTTCGGGCTGATCTTTCTCCTGCATTTCGGCAGCTTCCATCTGCTCGCTCTGTTTTGGCAAACGCTTGGCATCGACGCAGCGCCAATCATGTCGCGGCCAATCCTGTCCAAGACTTTGAGCGAGTTCTGGGGCAAACGGTGGAATCTCGGCTTCCGCCAGCTCGCGTATGACTTGATCTTTCAGCCCTTGCACAAGAAGACCGGAGTAGCCGCTGCCAGTCTTCTCGTCTTCCTCGCTTCGGGTCTTATCCATGATCTCGTCATATCGCTGCCCGCACGAGCCGGATACGGCCTGCCCACCGGTTACTTCATTCTGCAAGGCCTCGGGGTCTCCCTGGAACGTTCCGCATTCGGCAGACATCTCCGCTTGCAGCAGGGCGTGGCTGGCTGGCTCTTTATGTTTGTGATCACCGCCGCGCCGGCTTTCTGGCTTTTTCATCCTCCCTTTGTCACCCGCGTGATACTTCCCTTCATGTACGCGGTCCACGCCCTATGACGAATTCTTTGGCAAAGCATTTTTTCGATCTCGCCCTGTGGTTGGCTGGCGCAGCTCATTTTGTGATCCTCATCGCCAGCTTTCAAGTCCCATCCCGCCTCCGCTGGAAGGAAGACCTGGCGCAGCTCATGCCCTTCAACCGGAAGTTGCTGTGGGTGCAGAGCGGCTTCACCGTTCTGACCATCATTGCCTTTGGCACGCTAACGCTTGCACTGCACGGCGAGTTGCTCCGCGGCGACCGAGCCGCCCTGGGACTGGCTTGCTTAATCGGGACCTACTGGACGGCCCGGATTCTCGTGGATGCCTTCTATTTCTCCCACGAAGACTGGCCGAAAGGAAAGCAGTTCGTTATTGGCCACATCTTGCTGACGTGTTTGTTTGTGGCCCTGGCCAGCAGCTATTGGGGACTGTTCGTCTGGCAGGTTTGGTGGAGGTAAAGCCAGTAATCAGTCTGTCCAACGATCGATAACTAGTCCTTCAACAACTGCCGTGCAATCACCAGCCGCTGAATCTCGCTCGTGCCTTCGCCAATCGTGCACAGTTTAACGTCGCGGTAAAACTTCTCTGCGGGATAGTCTTTGATGAAGCCGTAGCCCCCGTGAATCTGCACGCCTTCGTTGGCGCATTTCACGGCCACTTCGCTGGCATAAAGCTTCGCCATGGAAGATTCCTGCGTGGTTTTCAGGCCCGCATCTTTCATGGAAGCCGCGCGCAGGGTGAGCAGGCGGGCGGCATCGATCTCAGTGGCCATGTCGGCCAGCTTCCACTGGATGGCCTGAAATTCTCCGATGGCCTTGCCGAACTGCTTCCGCACTTTAGCGTAGGTCAACGCCGCCTCGTACGCGCCTTGCGCCATGCCCAGCGACAGCGCCGCGATCGAAATTCGGCCGCCATCGAGCACCCGCATGGAGTCGACAAACCCCTGCCCCTCGGCTCCCAGCAAATTCTCCGCCGGGATGACACAATCCTCGAAGATCAATTCCGCGGTATCGCTCGCGCGCAGGCCCAGCTTGTTTTCCTTCTTGCCCGGACGGAAGCCCTTCGTGTCTTTCTCCACGACGAACGCTGAAAGACCGTGGGTGTGGGCGGTGCGGTCGGTTACGGCAATCACGACGACCACGTCGGCGTAGTGCCCATTGGTGATAAAGGTTTTCGTGCCGTTCAGCACCCATTCGCGTCCCTTGCGGCGCGCGGTCATGCGCGCGCTGCCCGCATCCGATCCGGAGGATGGTTCGGTCAATCCCCACGCACCAATGAATTCTCCCGTGGCCAGCTTGCTGACGTATTTCTTCTTTTGCGCCTCGCTGCCGGCGAGAAAAATATGATTCGAGCAGAGCGATGTGTGCGCGGCCACGATGATTCCAACGGAACCATCAACACGCGAGAGCTCTTCGATCGCTGTGACATATTCCACGTAGCCCATGCCGGCGCCGCCGTACTCCGCCGGGAAAACCATGCCCAGCAGTCCAAGCTTGCCCAGTTCCTTGATCGTGGCCAGCGGAAATTCGCAAGCCTCGTCCCACTTCATGACGTGGGGCAGAATTTCGCGCTCGGCAAACTCGCGCACGCTTTTCTTCAGCTGCAATTGTTCGTCATTCAGTTGAAAATCCAAAACTCCTCCGGCGGCTAACGGCGTATTGGGTATTGCAATGATTCCGCAACAAATGCGGAGCGGACTTTTGATTAGAACACAGCGCGTTCAGAGCGAAAAGTTACCTCAGGGGGACGGAAGAGAAGGTGCGGAAAGCCGCATGGCTATTGGGGATGTCGAGCATCGGAACCGTCCACCCTACCGACCGGATGGTTTGCAGATTGACGCAAGTTTCTGTTCATTGCAGCCATCATGAGGCCGCGGCCGGAGTCAGCGAGATAAATCGTTGGAACACTTCGTTCGAAAGCAGCCGCCCCCGCGCGGTCAGGCGGATAAAATCCCCGTCGTGGGAGACCAGGCCACTTTCGATGAACTCGGCGATCGCATCGCGGAAGCCTGCGATGGCTTCATCCCCAAACTCCGCGGCGACTTCAAGCAAGTTCACCCCCCGGTTCAGCCGCAGGCCAAGAAAGAAGGTCTCTTCCAGCGCCATCCGCCGGCTGACAACGGTCGTCCGCAATGCGGCGCACTCAACGAATTGCTCGAGCACATCCGCAGTCGAAAATCGAACCACCTCGACTTCGCCGCCGGTCGTCCGCAGCATGGAGTGCGCGTCCACGCCAAAACCGAGATAAGGCTGCCGCGTCCAGTATTTCAAGTTGTGCCGCGACTCGAATCCCTCACGCGCGAAGTTGGAAATCTCGTACTGCGCGAGGCCGGCCGCCTGCAACCGTTCGCACCCCGCAAGATAGAAATCTGCCGTGGCTTCTTCGTCCGGTACAAAATGGGCATGATAGCGGGCGCCTCCGGCGATCAGTTCGCGTCCCAGGCGGGAATCTTCATCCACTTCCAGCATGTAGACGCTGACGTGCGGCACCCGGCTCGCGACAGTCTCGGCCAGCGAGAATTCCCAGCTCGCGGCCGTCTGGTGCGGCAGTCCGGCAATCAGATCGACATTGATATTTGAAACTCCCGCCGCGCGCAGCCGGGCAAGATCTTCCAAAATGATTGTCCGCTTGTGCAGACGTCCGACGGCCGCCGCTTCCTGATCCACAAAGGACTGCGCGCCCAGGCTGACCCGGTTCACGCCACAGCGCAGCAAGGCATCCAGCATGGGCTCAGTCAGTGTCCCGGGAGCGCATTCGACCGTGACCTCCGCATCGGGACTGACCTCGAACTTCCGCCGCACAGCGCCGAAAATCCGCTCCAGTTGCCCGGTGTCCAGCACCGTAGGCGTTCCCCCGCCGAGGTAGATCGAGTCCACCACGCGCTCAACTTTTCCGCCTACGTCACGCGCAATCAGATCCGCATTTTGAATGTCCGCACACACGCGCTCCACGTATCGCTCAAACACCGCCCGCGAGAACACATCCGAAGCAAAGTTGCAGTAACTGCACTTCGTGCGGCAGAACGGAACGGAAATGTAGATCCCCAGCGCCATCGCTACAATTATCCCATCTGCAGGGCAAAACCTTTTCCATCTTCCCGGCCGCCCCGGCCATCTATTTGAGGTACCCTGTTAGCAGCGCCACGGGCGCAGTTTTCGACAACTGCCGACCTAAGAGACGATGGCCCAAGAAGAAGAAGTACTAGGCAAAGCCTACGACAGCCGATTGATGCGGCGGCTGCTCACCTACCTGCGCCCTTATCGCTGGCAGGTGACGGTGTCGCTCGCGGCGCTCGTGCTGAAATCGTTTGCCGACGTGCTGGGGCCGTATCTCACCAAAGTTGCCATCGATCGCTACTTGGCGCCCGCCAAAGGCGTCACTTCCGGCCTGTGGAGCTGGCTCAGCCCGCGTCCCCTCACCGGGGTAGAGCAGATTGCTGCAATCTATGTCGGCCTGCTGGTTTTCAGTTTTCTGCTCGAGTTCCTGCAAACCTACTTCATGCAGTGGACCGGCCAGAAGGTGATGTTCGATCTGCGCAGCCAGATTTTCCGCCACCTGCAGCGCATGCACGTCGCCTTCTACGACAAAAACCCCGTGGGCCGTCTGGTCACCCGCGTCACCACCGACGTCGACGCCTTGAACGAGATGTTCACCTCCGGCGTAGTTTCCATTTTTGAGGATTTGTTCGTGCTCGCCGGCATCGTGGGTGTGATGTTGTGCATGAACTGGAAGCTGGCGCTGATCACATTTGCCGTACTGCCACTGATCGTCTACTCGACCAAGATCTTCCGCGACAAGGTCCGGGACTCCTACCGCCGCATTCGCGTGGCCATCGCCCGCATCAACTCCTATCTGCAGGAGCACGTCAGCGGCATGGTCGTGCTGCAGCTCTTCAATCGCGAACGCAAAGCCTACAACCGCTTTTCGGAAATCAACCGCAGCCACATGGACGCGTTCAAAGACGCGATCATGGCCTACAGCGTCTACTATCCCGTGGTCGAAATTCTTTCTTCGATCGCGATTGCCTGCGTGATCTGGTTTGGCGGCAACGGCGTGATGCAGCGGATCTCCGCCAGCGCTGTCTCGGTGAAATTTAATTGGAGAACGCTGGTCGAGTTTCACCTAGTAGCGACAGTGGCGTCGCTAGGCGTGCTGGTTGCTTTTATCCAGTACTCGCTGCGCTTCTTCCGTCCGATCATGGACTTCAGCGAAAAATACAACATCCTGCAATCGGCCATGGCCGCCAGCGAACGCATCTTCAAGCTGCTGGATGCGCCGGTGGAAGTCGTTTCTCCCGTTGTGGTAAGAACGCCGCAAGGACCGGGCCGCATCGAATTCGATCACGTCTGGTTTGCGTATCGGGAAACGAACTCCGAACCTGGCAATGCCCATGTGGGGACGGGCGCCCCGCAAGCCAGCCCTGAGCAAAGCCGAAGGGTCCAGGCCGAGCAAGGCTCGGCTCGCTTTTCGCTGGCCAAGGGCATCGCAGCAGCCAGCGAACCAACTCCTGACTGGGTTCTCCGCGACGTTACCTTCGCCATTGAGCCCGGCGAAACTGTTGCCATCGTCGGCCACACCGGCGCCGGCAAAACCACGTTGATCTCCTTGCTGTTGCGTTTTTATGACGTGCAAAAGGGCGCGGTCCGAATCGACGGCATCGACGTCAAGGAAATGGACCTGGCCGATTTGCGCGCCCGTTTCGGCGTGGTTCTGCAAGACCCATTCCTGTTCAGCGGCACCATCGGCGGGAACATCCGCCTGGGCACCGAGCGCATCCAGGACGAAGACGTGGAGAAGGCTGCCGAAGATGTGAACCTCGCTGACTTCATCCGCGCCCTGCCCAAAGGCTTCGACGAAGAGGTCCGCGAGCGCGGCTCGACGCTTTCCACCGGCCAGAAACAGCTCATCTCATTCGCCCGCGCCCTGGCGCACGAGCCGAAAATTCTGATTCTCGACGAAGCCACCTCCAGCGTGGACACCGAAACCGAATTCCGCGTGCGTGACGCTCTCAGCCGCATGGTGGAAGGACGCACGTCGCTGATCATCGCGCACCGACTCTCCACCGTGCAGCGCGCCGATCGCATCGTGGTGATGCACAAGGGCCAGGTCCGCGAGATCGGCACCCATCAGCAACTCCTGGCCCAGCGCGGCATCTACTTCAAACTCTACCAGCTGCAGTACAGAGATCAGGAGATCAATGTGGCGCGGGCGCCCTCGCCCGCGAACGGATCGTCAAGTTTCCGGCAGCCGGAAGTCACCACTAGCGCAGATGACTGAGCTTGTGTGGCGCGGGCGCCCTCGCCCGCGAACGTCTCGGCACGCTCCCGCCAGCCTGAGGTCACAACCAGCGCGGATAATGGCGACCCCGGAGGGAGTCGAACCCCCAACCCTCAGATCCGAAGTCTGATGCTCTATCCAGTTGAGCTACGGGGCCATCCGCCTGCAATCATACCGCGCAAGGCCGCCGGGCTTCGCCCGAGTGGTGCACTTCCGGCGTCGATTCTACACCCACGCGACCGGCCTGCCTGTGACTTGTGAGAGGGGCGGCCTTTACAATGCTCGCGTGCTCATCCTGATCTCAGCCGGTGAAGTTGAGGCGTTCAGCGGGCGTGAGCGTAGCGGGAGCCGGCTTCCTAAATCCCGAGCATGGCGAGGGACCCCACTGTGAGAGTCCTGATCTCAGCCGGCGAGGCTTCCGGAGAAATGTACGGCGCCCAGTTGATTGAGGCTCTGCTCAGCCGCGAAGCCACCTCCGCTCATGTGGGGACAGCCGCCCCTTCGGCAAGCTCAGGGCAGGCCCTCGGCTGCCCGGCCGACTCGAAGAGTCGGCTCGCTTTTTTCGGTGTCGGCGGCGAACGCATGCGCGCCGTCGGCTGCGATACCGTGGTCGATGCCAAAGACCTCTCAGTCGTCGGCATCACAGAAATCCTCAGCCATCTGCCGAAAATCTATAGCCTGTTCCACCATCTCATTGCGGAGTCCGACATACGCAAGCCCGACCTCGCCATCGTCATCGACTCCCCAGCGTTCAACTGGCGCGTCGCTCGCCAGATGAAAAAGCGCGGCATCCCCGTGGTCTATTACGTCGCACCGCAATTCTGGGCGTGGCGCCAGGGACGCGTCCGCCTGCTGCGTAAATACATCGACAAGGCGCTGGTGATCTTTCCATTTGAGGAGCAGTTCTACCGCGAGCGCGGCGTGGACGCGACCTTTGTCGGCCATCCCCTGGCCGACTTGCCGTACCCGGCAATCGAGCGCGGAGATTATGCCGCACAGTTCCATCTTGATCCGGAGAAGCAATGGATCACTCTCATGCCCGGCAGCCGCGTCAAGGAAGTGCGCATGAACCTGCCCACGATCCTGGAAGCCGCCGCGCAACTCGGCGATGCCTATGAATTCCTGCTGCCGGTCGCGCCCACGCTCGATCGCAGCTTCCTGCTCAACCTGATCGGCCAGCAAAAGATCACACTCGTGCCCGAGTCCCTGCCCGCGCTCCGGCATTCGCGCGCCGGCATCGTTGCCAGTGGCACCGCCACGGTCGAGGCAGCCATGATGTCCACGCCGTTCGTTATGGTCTATCGCGTCACCCCGCTGACCTACCTGCTGGGCAAACCACGGGTGAAGGTCCCGCGCTTCGCCATGGTGAATCTGATCGCGGGAGAAGAGGTCGTCCCTGAGCTTGTGCAACAGAACTTCACCGCACAGAATGTCGTCGCCCGCCTGCGAGAGATACTCCCCGACGGTCCCGCCCGCAATCGCATGCTGGCAGGCCTCGCCCAAGTAAAAGGCAAGCTGCGCGCCCCGCAAGCCAGGTCCGGCTCACAGCAGCCCCCAGCCGACCGCGCCGCCGAGATCATTCTCAACCTGGGGACGCTCAACCTGAACCCGGTGTTCGCCGGAAGCCGAAAGCAGGAGGCCGGAAGCCGCTAAACCTTGTGCTCCCAGCATCTTTTGCGCCAAAATCTTCATCATAGGAATATAGTTGCTAGTTCTCTGGAGATTCTGCTGAATGCCGATTCTGCCCCGGCGCGCCCTGAGCGTCCTTACGAGTTCCCTGGCTCTTTTACTTGCACTGCTGATTGCGACCCCTTCCTGGGCGGCGGAAAAGCCGCGCCTTCGCGTCGACGACTACCAGATCGACGTTGAGCTGACCCCTCACCTTCACCAGCTTTCGGCCCGGGCCAAAGTCAAATTCACCGCCCTGCAAGACCTGAACGTCGCGGTCTTCGAACTCAACAACGGCTTGCGGGTCACCAAGGTTCTCGACGCCAATAACCAGCCGCTCTCCGCCGAACGTGTCACGCAGGACTTCACCATCCGCGTGCCTCTTCCCGCCGGCCTCGCCAAGGACACCTCCACGACGCTTACTTTCGAATACGAAGGCCAGCTCGAAAACGCCGACGACAGCCCGGTCCCCGGCCTCAAGCTGGCCTACGTCGGTGACGATGTCACCTACCTACTCTATGCCGGGCGCTGGTTTCCGGTGAGCGGCTACGGGCTCAACCGTTTCACCTCCACCATCAGCGTCTCGGTGCCCGCGCACATGCTCGTGATTGGCAGCGGTAAAGCGACGCAGGGCGAGAATTCACCGTCGAAAAAGCCCAACGCCAACGGTCTGCCGACCAAGACCTTCACCTTTGCCTACACCAAGCCCAGCTTCCCCGGCACCATCGTCGCCGGCATCTTTCAGGAATACAAAAGCGACGAAGCCGGCATGGACCTTCACGTCTTCTTCCAGCCTTCGCACCAGAAGGTAGCGCCGGAATACACCACAACCGCGGTTCAGGAATTTGCTTACTTCAACACCCTGTACGGACCGCTTCCCTCGCCTAGACTCAACGTGGTCGAGTTGCCCGGCGACACCGTGCCCTACGCCTGGGCGCCCGAAATTGCCGGTCTTGCCGGCCCGTCCATCACGGAAAAAACCAACTATCGCCTCTTGGCCGATGCCATCGCGCACCAGTGGTGGGGCGTTTCGGTGAGTCCCGCTTCCAAGGACGATTGGTGGCTGAGCGATGGCTTCTCGCGCTACTCCGAGGCCATGTACGTCGAGAACGCGGCGGGCGCCGCCGGACTGGAAGAAGCGATCAAGGATATGTCGGTGGGCTCGCTGGCCTATGACACCGTGCCGCTCTCCAGCGCCAGCAAGCTCGACCCGTTCTCCACCGAGTTCCAGTCGCTGGTCACCGACAAGGGCGCGATGATTTTGCACATGCTGCGCTGGGTCCTCGGCGAAGACAAATATCTCAAGACCATGCGCCAGTTCGCCACGGATTTTGCCGGAAGATCGGCCAGCATGGACGATTTCCGCGCCATCGCGGAGAAGAATTACGGCGAGCAGCTCACCTGGTTCTTTTCCCAGTGGCTGGATTCCACCGGCGCCCCCGAGTTCAAAGTGAAGTACACCACCTACCGCCTGGGCAGCAACAAGGGCTTCCGCGTGACCGGCGAGATTGCCCAGGACCTCGATTTGTTCCGCATGCCCGTTGACCTGCGCATCGATACCGACGGCAAGACGGAAGACAAAAAGATCGAAGTCGTGGGAACGAATTCACCCTTCACGGTGGAGACTTTCGGGCGGCCGCGGCGCATTGCCGTCGATCCCGACCACCACGTGCTCACCAACTCCAGCGACGTGAAGCTGCGGGCATCCATTCTGCGCGGCATGGCGCTGCAACAGCAGGGCGACCTCGCGGCTGCCCTCGCCGAGTTCAACAAAGCTCTCGACCTCAACAAGAACAGCTCACTCGCCCACTATCGCATTGCTGAAGTCTTTTTCGCACAGCGCAACTACCAAGCCTCGGCCAACTCCTACCGCTCTTCCATCAACGGCGACGGCGATCCGCGCTGGACCGAAGTATGGAGCCACCTTCAGCTGGGCAAGATCTTCGATATCACCGGCCAGCGCGAGCGCGCCATCAACGAGTATCGTCAGGCCACGCAGACCAACGACGATACCTTCGGCGCGCTCGAGCAGGCGCGAAAGTATCTTCAGAAACCCTACGAGCGGCCAAAAGACCGGGACAAGCAATAAGGCTGTCACGATTCGTCAGGTTCACGGATCGCTCGACGTATTCAAAGAGCCCCGGACACGGTTCATATCTACTCGCTCGCCCACACGCCCAGTCACACCCTAATCCAGTCTTCCGCCTCCCGGACCGTGCGAAAAATTGAAAAGCTCCTCTGCGTCCGCAAAATTTTGTGCATGCGGGCAGCATGATTCTGGACCGAATTTCGGGCCACAAACGCGCGCTTGGCTTCCACCGAAAAGGGATCGACTTCATCCGCCAGGCGAATGAATTCCTCCGCCTGCAGATCAATCTCTTCCACTTCGCTCAAATCCACTATCTCGGAAAAATCCGGTTCGAACCCAGGATTTGCCCGCAGCGATGCCGCATACTTTTCGATATCTCCGGCGGTCACTTTCTTGCCAAACTTGACGGAGACCAGCCGCCTTTCAGCATCCAGCACGTAGTTCGGAGGCGCCGACGCTCCAAAAGCCGTGCGCCAGCCGGGAATCGCACCGGAACGGACGTTTTCATGGGCCACGCCTGCCTCAAGATGGGCGGTGGAGGAATCACCCTTGGATATTATCGGCACTGGACTGGCCTGACTTCATCATCATCCCGCGGCCCGTCTCACCTATAAGGCGTCGGTCCATCCCCGGGTAGAGTCCCTGTCAAAACCCGTCGCCAAGTCCATAATTTTCAACGGGAATCCCTTCCGGCTAACCTTTTTCTTCTCGCCGCTGTCTAACCACAAAACGACAGCAGGGAACTTCGCATAGCCCGGCTGCGTATCACTGATCAGATGGTTTAAGGAATGCGGCGGGCGGGATTGAGACCCCTCGCCCGCCGTTACCCGGGGCCCCCACGCTCCTCCCCGGAGGCGTGGGGGCACGTATTATGCGAATGCTCGTCAACATCGTCCGGCAGTCGCTGTCCACGCTATGGGCGCACAAGCTGCGCTCGTTTCTCACCATGTTCGGAATCGCCTGGGGCGTGGGTTCTCTGCTTCTTCTGGTGGGTTTGGGTGAAGGTTTCCGCAGCGGTCAGGACAAAAACCTTGCCGAACTGGGTCAAGACATCATGTTCGTCTTCCCCGGTCGCATTCCGGCCGTGGCCGGCAGTTACCAATCGGGACAGCCCTACTATTTCAACTACAACGACTATTTCGCCATCCGCGACCAGTCCAAATTCTTGCGCGCGGTTTCGCCGGTCCTAATGCGCGAGGATATCCGCGCCGTCAGCGACTACGGTTCCACCAGCGGCCAGGTTTTCGGCGTGGCCCCGGAGTACAACCAGATACGCAACACCCCAATCGAGCCTGGGCGCTGGTTCAATGACGAGGACAACTCCCAGCATCGCCGCGTGGCCGTAGTGGGATGGGAACTGCTCAAGAACATGTTTCCCGGACAGCCTGCCGTGGGCAGCACCATCCTGCTCAACGACATGGATTTCAAAGTCATCGGTGTCATCCCCAAGATCGGGAAAGAGGGCGAGAATGGCACCAACCACCGCATCTTTGTGCCCTTCGACACCATGCGCATGCTTTTTCCGCTCAAAGCGCAAAATACGGAAAATGCCATCTCGTTCCTCAACTACCGCCCCATACGAAAAGAGTTGCACGTCGAAGCCAAGAATGAAGTTCACTCCATCATCGCCCGGCGACACGGTTTCGATCCCACGGTCGACGACGCCTTCATGGATTGGGACACCATCGACGGCGCCATCCGTGTCGCGAAGATTTTCGACGCCATGGATTGGTTCCTCGGCGTGGTCGGACTCGTCACTCTAGCTCTGGGCGCCATCGGCATCATCAACATCATGCTGGTTTCTGTGACCGAACGCACCCGCGAGATCGGCCTGCGCAAGGCTCTGGGCGCCACCCACCGCAACATCATGACCCAATTCTTTGTGGAGGGGGCATTCCTCACCGCGTTCAGCGGCGGCATCGGGCTGGCCATCTCCATCGCGTTCGTGACGCTGCTGGCACAATTGCCTTCCCCGGAAGGATTCGACACGCCGCGCATCGTGCCCACTTCCGCCGTCATCGCAATTCTTTCTTTGTCTGTCGCCGGCATCGTCGCCGGCCTGTATCCCGCGCGCAAAGCGGCGCTGCTTCCTCCCGTGGAAGCGCTGCGGCAGGAGTAAGAAGAGTGTTTGGGTTTAGCCGCGAAGCGGCGTAAGAATGCAGCCCACGGCGTAAGCCGTGGGAAGAAGTGAAGAAACGAACAAGCCCCAGAGGGGCGAAAGAATAGCCCGCACTTGAAGTTTGGAGCAATCATGTTTGGCGACCTGGGCCGGCAAGCCTTCAACGCGCTGAAACACAACCGCAGACGCTCCATGCTCACCATGCTGGGGATGGCCTGGGGCATTGCCACCGTGGTCCTGCTGCTGGCCTACGGTTCCGGCTTTGAGAGCGCCTTGATGATCGCCTTCCGCACTTTCGGAGGGAATCTGGTCGCCATCTTTCCCGGACACACCTCCCTGCAGGCCGGTGGCACCAAAGCGGGTGTGCAGGTCCGCCTGACCCGCGACGATCTCGACTTCCTGCGCGCCGAGTGCGCTATGCTCACCCGCATCTCCCCCGAAGTGGACAAGCAAAGCCTGGTCGCCTTTGGTACGCGCAGCGGTAGCTACAACGTGCACGGAGTCTATTCCAGCTACGAGAAGATCCGCGCCCTGGACGTAGGAGAAGGCTCATTCTTCGGCTCGCAGGACGACTTCACCCACTCTCGCGTAGCCGTCATCGGCTCCACCGTCAGGAAGAAGCTTTTCTCAGGCCAGAATGCCTTGGGAGAAAGCATTCGCGTCGACGGCATCTCCTACAAAGTCATCGCCGTCCTCCGCCACACTATTTCCAATGGCGACGAAGACATGAACTCGCTCGTTTATGTCCCCTACAGCGCCATGAGCGACCTCAAGAATACCTACTATCTTGACGGCATCATGATGGACTATGAAGGGGATCACGCCAAGGTGGTCGAGGCCGTACGCCACTCCATGGCCTTCCATCACACCTTCAATCCCAAGGACGACCGCGCCATCTTCGTCTTCGATGCCGTCAAAGACCTTGCTGACCTCACCGTCATCACAGTTGGCATTAAGATCCTTCTGGGCTTTATCGGGCTGCTGACGCTGGGCATCGGCGGCGTTGGCCTGATGAACATCATGCTGGTCTCAGTCACCCAGCGCACCCGTGAAATCGGCGTCGAGAAAGCCCTGGGCGCCCATCGCTGGCACATCCTCTTTCAGTTCCTGGCTGAAGCTCTGGTGATTACGGCGCTGGGCGGGCTGTTGGGCGTGGTGTTGGCTTATCTCACTTCCTGGTCGGTGGGTTCGCTCCCGCTGTGGAGCACCTTCATCGAAGACGCCGGCGAAGGTGATATTCACCTGTACATCGACGCCGCCACACTGATCTGGTCGACGGCGATCCTCAGCTTCGTGGGCATAGTCAGCGGCATGTTACCCGCCATCAAGGCCGCCAGGCTGGACCCAATCGAAGCCCTACGCTACGAGTAGCCCTCCCACGACAAATGTGGGGACAGCCGCCCTCGGCTGTCCAGCCGGGTGAAGCGCCGCGGCCGGTCACGGCACTCTGGGTTCCGCGTGCCTGCAGATGCCTGCAGTAATGTGGAGCGTGCTGGACGCATGCAGTGCGGAGCACCGTAGACACATGCAGTGTGGAGCACGTTGGACGAATGCAGCGTGGAGCGCGCTGGACGCATGCAGTAGCGTGGAAGAGCGGCGCTTCAGCGCCGCGTTATCCGCCCGGGATCATTGGGCTTTAGCCCCTGCGAGGTGCGTAGAGTCCCCATCGTTGGTCCATGCTGAGATGCTTCTACCAGTAGTACCGCGCGTGCAGAAAATCAATCCTTCGGCCGCTCATGCGATACACCAGCCACGATGCTCATGAGTTAAGTTCGGCGTCGCAGGCTTTACAATCTCCGTGTGTCTGAACTCCCCAACCCTCGCCTCGACCGCGTCCTCGCCCAACTCCGCCTCTACGAACACCCGCTGCTAACATTCGACGCGCGGGCCAAACACGAAGGCGTCGAAGTCATCATCCAGTTCAAAGACGCGTCCGTTCCCGTGCACACGTATTACTTCGACCTCCACCCCCGCGACCTCGACCACCCACAATTCGAATGGAGCTTTCAACGCCAGCTCTATGACGCACTCCACGACTATTTCGTCGAAATGTTTATCCGCACGCCGCAAGACCGCGCCGATCGCCGCCGGAAGGGACTGTGAACGCACTCCGCCAAAAGATCGAGCAGGAAATCCGCGACCGCGGCCCCATTCCCTTTTCCCGCTACATGGAGCTCTGCCTCTACGATCCTGAGCTCGGCTATTACTCGCGGACCGCCGAGCAATTCGGCAAAGCCGGCGACTTTTATACCTCCAGCGACGTGCACGCCGTCTTCGGCCGACTGTTGGCGCGCCAGTTTGATGAAATGTGGCGAGCGCTGGGCGCCCCCGCACGCGTGGACATGGTGGAACTCGGCCCTGGCCGCGGCGTCTTCGCGCAGGATGTGCTCGACTGGTCGGAGAAGAAATTTCCTGATTTCTTCCGCGCTCTGCGCTACGTTCTGGTCGAAAGCTCACCGGCTTTGCGCCAGCGAATCGCGCGGACTCTGACGCGCCACCTCGAATGCGGAAAAGCCACGCTGTGCCACGAGGATTACATTGGCGGTGACCTGCCCGGAGTCGCAAAGCGACGGCATTCAATAGCCCAGCACGTAAGTGCTGGGATAGAAACGGAGCAAAAGAGAGTCCCTTCAGGGACGGCACACGCTGACATCGCCACGGACGCCGGGCTTCCTCGCATCCTCTTCGCCAACGAATTCTTCGACGCCCTGCCTGTCGAAATCCTCGGCCCGCAAGGCTGCCTGCGCATCGACGCCCGCGATGGCCGCTTCCTCGAAACCTGGGCCCCGCCCTCGACCGAAGAGATGGAATTCCTCGATCGCTATTCGGTCCACCCCGAACCCGGCGAGCGCGTCGAGGTCCCGCTGGCCGCGCAACAGATCATGGATCGCATCACCGCCAACCTGCGCCACGGCTTTTTCGTCACTATCGACTACGGCTACACCCGTGAAGAACAACTTGCCGGTCGCCATCGCGGAAATCTGAAAGCGCTTCGCCAGCACTCCATCAGCGCCAATCCTTACGAGGCCCCCGGCGAACAGGACATCACCGCCGACGTGAACTTCACCGCGCTCGCCGCTGCCGCGGAGAAGCGCGGCATGCAAACCCAGAAGCTCGTCACCCAATCCCAGTTTCTGATGGGCATCGGCGAGGCCAACCAATTTGCCGACGCCTTCGAAGAATGCCGCCTGCCCCAGGAGCGCGCCAAAGTAGCGTTGCAACTCAAGCACCTGGTCACCCCCGCCGGCATGGGCGAGAGCTTCCATGTGCTGGTTGCGAGCAAGGGGATAGAAAAGGAAAAAGTTGCAGCTTTGGCAGGCCTGAATTTCGGCCGCAAGCCAAGTGTGTCACGCTAGCACTGTCCATGTGAGTCCATGTGGAGACAGCCGCCTCGGCTGTCCCGCCTGGGCGAGGCCCGGCGGCATGGTTCACGGGATCCGACCCTAGGGCACAGCCCCGGCGGGCGAATCAGCCTTGGTCGCCATCTCGGGATACTCGTACACCCCGCGCCCCGATTTCTGTCCCAACCGCCCCGCCTTCACGTATTGCACCAGCAGCGGCGCCGGGCGAAATTTCTCTCCCAAGGTTTTGTGCAGATATTCCAGAATGCTGAGACGCGTGTCGAGCCCCACCAGATCGATCATCTCAAACGGCCCCATGGGATGATTCAGCCCCAGCTTCAGCGCTTTATCGATGTCCGCCGCCGAAGCGACGCCCTCCTCCAGCATGTGGAACGCCTCGTTGCCGATCATGGCGTTGATGCGGCTGGTGATGAAGCCCGGCGACTCTTTGATCACCACCACTTCCTTGCCCATCCGCCGGCCGACTTCCACAGCCGTGGCCAGCGTGTCATCGTCGGTCTCCAGCGCCCGCACCACCTCCAGCAACTTCATCTTGTGCACCGGATTGAAGAAGTGCATCCCCAGGCATTTCTTTGCACGATAGGTCACGCTGGCGATCTCGGTGACGCTGAGTGAGGAAGTGTTCGACGCCAGAATCGTCGAGGGGCGGCAGATCTTGTCGAGCAGAGTGAAGATTTCGATCTTCGACTCCATCTCCTCCGGCACCGCCTCGATAACCAGGTCGGCCTCGCGCGCGGCCTCCTCCACCGAGCCCGCATACTCCAGGCGCTGGAAGGCGGCGTCGGCGTCAGCGCCCGTCACCTTGCCCAGTTCAATTGCCTTGTCGAGGTTGCTGCGGATTTCGCTTTCCGCCTTGCGCAGCGCGCCCGGCAACAAGTCTTCGAGGATGGTACGGTAGCCTCCAAGCGCCGCCGCGTGCGCGATGCCTCTGCCCATGATGCCGGCGCCGATGACGGCAACTGTCTTGACTGGCGCCACTACTGGCCCCCCTTTTCCAGTTGGGCCACGGCCTCCACGATCGATTGGTTGGCCACACGCAAATATTCCGCCAGGCGCTTGCGTTCTTCCGCGGTCATGGTGGGAATGTAGATCACGATGCGGCGCAATGTGGCGGTGATGTCGTCTACGTAGTTCATCGAGCGGATCAGTTCCCCACTTGCTGGCATGATTGCTCCTGTCTTTTGGTCGAACTTTCTATTTTGGACGCGCAAGCGAATTTAGTAAAGGCACGTACGTGCCGGGGAGCGTCAGTATGCCCATCGAAGAAAAAACCCATGAACCACAAAGGACACGAAGTATCACGAAGGACCTTATTTGCAGGGTCTCTTCGTGTGACTTCGTGTCCTTCGTCGTAAAGGTCCTACCTCGTGCCGCGCAGCTCCCCTTTCGTCAAACGCTTTATTAACCGCGAGTTAATCCAATCGGCATATAATCTCCATCGATTCTTTTTATAAGTCAGGCAATGAGGTCGGGAATCTAATCGACCTATGAGTGACAATGTTTTGAAACGCTACATTTTTGCCAGCGATTTCGATCAGACGCTCACCTTCAACGACTCCGGCTATGTGCTGGCGGAGCTGGTCGGGATTCCCACCGGCGAGTTCGAGCGCAAAGCCAAGGGAATGGCGAAGATCAACCTGGTGCAACAGGGCGCGGAGCTCGCCTACCTGCTGTTGCACGATCCCGAATTCAAAGCGAAGGTGCGGAAACAACACCTGCACGAAGTGGGAAAGCGCATCCGGCTAAAGGAAAATATAAAGCTGCTCTACCAGCTTCTGGAAGCGGGAATTGACGGCCACTTCTTCGACTTCTATGTGCTGTCGGCGGCGCCCGTCGAAGTGATCTATTCGGCGCTCGAGGGCATCGTTCCACGCGATCATATCTATGGCACGGAGTTCCGCTACAAGGCGACGGGCGAGATCGACACGATCGTGCGCGCGACGGCCGGCTACGGAAAAGTTGCGGTGCTCGACCAGCTGCTGGTGCAGCAGGTGGCCGGGCCGGATCACGTGATCTACAGCGGCGATGGCAGCTCCGATATTCACGTGATGTTGCACGTGAACGCGCGGGATGGCCTGACCATCGCGGTCTCAGAGTCGCCCGATGTTTCACAGTTGGCGAAGCGGACGGTGCTGAGCACCAGCGCTCTGGCGGTGCTGGCTCCTATTCTGGAGGAGGTTGCCGGCTGGGAGCGGGCGCGCATCCGCAGTTTTTTTGAAGCCAACGGCATGCTGATCCAGCAATGGAAGCGGGTGCGCACGGATTGGCTGACGGTGCAGCCGGCGGCCAGCGAAACGCCGGAGCCGGCGGGAGCGGTGAAGGAGTAAGAGCCGGGAGTTTGCCAGAGTGTTCCGCGCGGAACACTCGTACAGTTTTAAACTGTGCACGGACGGGTGGAAATAGCCAGGAGATATTGTCAGCAAACTCCCTTATTTGTCAGGGGCTGGCATGGGAGTGCCGAAATACCGGCAGCCCATGTGGCGGAAAAGCCACGGCAAAATGCGATTTCTGCGAGGTTGTGAAGCCCGCGATGATGGGTGAATCTCAGAGTGAGACATGCTGCGCGACCAGAATCTGATTCCGCTTTCTCACCAGCATCAACATGCGCTGGCGTTGTGCGTGCGCATCAATCGAGCATCGCCAGTAAACCTTTCTGATCTCGAAGCATGGCAAGCGGAGGTCGCACAGATTTTTCAAAACGAAATCAGGGTCCACTTTGCCGCGGAGGAGCAGGTGTTGTTTCCGGCGGCGGTGAAGTTCGCCGAACTGACGGAATTGGTGCAGGAACTGCTCGGTGAGCACGCGCAGCTGCGTGAGGACTTTGCTGGTGCGGAGGGGCGCAAGATGTCTCCGGAACAGCTATCGGGCTTCGCACGGAGATTGTCCGGTCACATTCGCAAGGAAGAGCGCCAGCTCTTCGAAGGGATACAGAAGTTGATGGAGGCCGCGGAGCTTGCGGACGTGGGAGCACGGCTGGAGAATGCGCTTAAGGACGCGACGCAGGCGTGCGCGCTGCCGAATGAGAGTACCAAGCTGCGGGCGGGAAGATAGCGATACGACGATTGGTTTGACGTGCCAAGGGCTGAGGGTTGGAGTCCAGGTACCTCAGGGGCTGAAGCCCCCGATCATTGCAGGACCTTATCGCAGCGCTGGAAGCGCTGCTCCACCCAAAAGCAAACGGCAATACGCAATGGCACCGTGCGCCCAGGCATGCGGCGAGGAGAGCTTTGACGTTAATGGCACAAAACAAAACGCCCCAGACTCAGTTTTGAGTCGTGGGACGTATGTTGATCAGCCCTCCCCCAAGTGCTGCTCAAAGACAGCTTAGGGCAGAGCCGGGAGGACGTAAATGGCACGGGTGTGCCATATGCCGCCCGAAGGTCACAGCGCCGATCTTTCCGCTCTTGGCGGACCGCTCGCAGCCCGGCACACGGCATCGCCGTGGAGAAACCACGCTACCCTCAGGGGCTAAAGAGTGTGCGTGAGAACTGGTGCCGTCCCTGACGGGACTCGCTCTTCCTCCCGTTGCTACCCCGGACTTACGTCCGGGGCTAATGAATGCCGCCGCTTTGCGGCTCAGGGGCTAAGCCCGCATTCATTCCAATCTTTACGCGGCCCGTTCGGCTTCGCTCAGAGCAAGCTGCTAAAGCGCCGCTCTTCCACGGTTGCGCCTTGGTCCGGAAGATGAATACGACCGTGATGGCTCCGGCGAACCCGAGACTCCGCGCTCACTCTCGGCGCTCCCCGCTACGACCGGCTCAAGATGCCGACTTGGACTGCACTACAAACCGTGATGCTGGCGGAAGCGGGCGGCTCCATCGCGGCCCATGTAGCGTTCGAGGACCGCGGGCTCGGTCTGGCGGAGATCGACCACGATTAGCCCGTCCAGGACGTTGGAAAACTTGCGGTCGACGTTGAACCCGATGAGCTTGCCGCCGACCTTGGCGTACTGCCGCAGGAGAATGGGCAGACCCTTGCCATCGGCTTCCACGTCGGTGATGGGCTGGGAAAGTTCGTCGAGGTCGCGCAGGGCGTGGCACATGGCGCGACAATCCCAGCGGCGCAAGAGGCCGGCACGGAAGGGCTGGCGCGGCTCGACCAGTCCGGCTAGTCCGTCGCCCTGCTTGCGAGCTTCGAAGAAGCGATAAATCATCTCGCGGGAGGCCTGGCTGTAGGTGTTGCTGACGCTGACTGCACCGAAGAGAACCGAGCACTCGGGATGGGCCGCCACCAGGCGGGCGATTCCCTTCCACAAGAGCAGGAGGGGCGCATACTCGCGCTGATATTCGGGGCGGACGAAAGAGCGGCCGAGTTCGAGCGCCGGACCCATGCGTTGGAACAGGCGAGGATCGTAACGGAAACAGGTGCTGGTGTAGAGGCCGGGGATGCCGTACTGCGTGAGAATCTCAGCGGTATTGCCGGCGCGGTAGGCGCCGACCAATTCTTTTTTCTCGCGGTGCCAGAGCAGCAAGTGCCAGTAGTACTGATCGAAGCGATCGAGGTCGATGCGCTTGCCTGTGCCTTCTCCGGCCAGGCGGAATGTGACTTCGCGGAGGCGTCCGATCTCCTGCAAGAGCTGCGGAGCTTCCGCGCCTTTGGCGAGGTAGACGCCAAGGTCAGCGTTTCGCGCCAGCAAACGGTCGTCGGAAAGCGCGGCCACTTCCTCGGCCAGCCGTTCGGGTGAAACGGCGGCGGCTATTGCATCCTGCGGACGCAAGGACAGAACCGAGCGGACGACGGCGGGCCATGGGCTCTCCGGCCGGTTGCGCTGGCCCAACAGATAGGTTCGGCTGCGCAAATATTCGGTGGCTTCGTGGGCGTCTTCTGGACCGCGGCTGGCGATGAAATCGTTGGGAATCTCGCTGCCTACGCGGACTTCCACCGCCTTGCCTTCCTGCTGCAAGAATTCCTGGAGCAGAAAGGCGCTGCGCAGCCGGGGATGAATCATTCCCAGAAGCTGAAAGCCGACGCTGTTGCGGCCACAAAAAAAGACCGGCAACGCGGAGGCTCCAGTCTTGCGGATCAGCCGGACGGCGGTGTCGTTCCAAGCGGGGTCGGCAATCTGGGCATGGGGCAGCTGCCAGTGAGAAACTTCACCCGCGGGAAACATGGCAAGCATTCCGCCTTGACGCAACCACGCCAGAGCTTCTTTCAGGGCACGCCGGTTGGCTTCGATGGAGCGGTCGGTCTGGAAGAGATCGACGAAAATACAGTGGCGGCTGAGCTCGGGGACATCGCCGAGCAACGCGTTGGTCATCACCTTCACGTCAGCACGAACCCGCGTCAGCAAGACGGTAAGGATGGCGCCGTCGAGCACACCGAAGGGATGATTGGCGACGACAACGACCGGACCTGCGGCGGGAACTCGCGCGGCGTCCGTCGGATCGATGCGCAGGTCGACACGCATCTCGGCCAGGAGGTTTTCGAGCTGGAAGCCTTCCGGAGATTGCTGAACACGATGATAGAGGTCGCGGACGCGGTCCACAGGAGCGAACTTTCCCGCCAAGCCGGGAAATTCGGAAACGCGCGACAAGACGTCTGCTGGAGTTTGCTCGCGCTGCGGATGGTTTGAGGGCATGTTACAGAAATAGCGGAATGAGTTTTCGTGAGGATGAATGTCAGGTTAAGAGTTGGTGAAATGTTTGGGGAGGAAGCACGAAAGTAACCACTCCCGGCCGGCGAACGGAAGGTCCCACAGGGGCTGAAGCCCGCGTTCGCTGGAAACGCCTTACGCGGCGCTGAAGCGCCGCTCTTCCACGGTGATACACACATTCGTGAGTTTCTCCGCAGCCTGTGAAGCGATGTCCTGATATGAATCGCTGTGTGGTAGAACGCCTCGCTCTGCTCGGCTGAACGGGCGAGGCGCCCGTTCCCACACTTTCGCACGGTTGTTCAGGATTCCAGGCGGAAGCGGGTTTCGCCGAGGGCATAGAGCCTGCGCCAAACGAGGCGATTGATGGTCACGACGGTGGCCGCCATCATCATGGTGGCGGCGAGGAGGAGATCGAAGTTGCCGCTGTCAGTGGCCTGACTGATGGTTGCGCCCAGCCCGGTGGTGGTGTAGATGTGCCCTTTGAAATGAAAGTACTCGGCAATGATGCTGGCGTTCCAGGCTCCGCCGGAAGCAGTCACCATGCCCGTAACCAGATAGGGGAAGATTCCGGGAAGGATGAGTTTCTTCCAGCGCTCCATTCCGGCCAGCTTAAAGACGGAGCAGCATTCCTTCAGGTCGGTGGGGATGGCCATTGCGCCGGCGATCACGTTGAACAGGATGTACCACTGCGTGCCCAGCAGCAGGAGCACGATCGATCCCACGCCGAGGCCGCCGCCCACACGAATCAGCAGCAGCAGAACGACGGGAAATAACGCGGTTGCGGGAACGGATGCGGCGATCTGAGCCAGGGGCTGGGCAACGCGTGCCAGCTTGGGATTGAAGCCGATGGCGACTCCGGCGGGAATCGTCCACAAGGCACCAATCAGCAAGGCGACATTTACTCTAAGAAAAGTCGCGCCCAGGCCGAGGCCGGCTTCGCGCAATTCCGCCGGTTGCAAACCGCTGAGAATGATCGCGACGCGGACGACGCCATAGCCGGTGGCGACCAGTACCAAGACTGCGATCGAGCGCAGCAGCCAGATCCGCCACGGCGCAGGGGGCGCGGTGGATTCCTGAGCGTGTTCGCGGGCGAAATGCAAGGTCAATTTTTCGCCTAACGGTTCCAAAGTCTTGTTGCGGATGCGCGACAGCGCCTGCGAATGCTGCAAGAGATTCAGAATCCAGGATTGTGGAACGTCGGTGCTTTCCACCTGCTCGACTTTGAATTTTTCCGTCCAGGCAATCACGGGACGCCAGATTAACTGGTCGAGCAGCACGATTACCGCAATCATGGTGGCGACGCCCCAGAGGATGGAAGTCGTATCTCCCGCGCTGGCCGCGGTTTGCAGATAAGAGCCGAGGCCAGGCAGGCGAAAATCGCGCGCGCCCAGGACAAACATTTCGCAGGCCATGAGAAAGAACCATCCGCCGGCGACGGACATCATGGAATTCCAGACCAAGCCAATGGCGGAGAAGGGCAACTCCATCTGAATAAAGCGCTGCCACCAACTGAAGCGATAGATTTTCGCGGCTTCACGCATTTCGTTAGGAATGCCCTTCAGCGACGCGTAAAAACTGAAGGCCATGTTCCACACCTGGCCCGTGAAGATCAGCAGGATGGCGCCGGCCTCGACGCCAAGCTGGCGGCCGGGGAACAGGGCAACCATGGCCAGCATCACGCCGGGAAGGAAACTGAGAACGGGGATCGACTGCAGCACGTCGAGCAGGGGAATCATGAAGCGCTCGGCGCGCGGGTTGTAGGCGGCGACGTAGCCGTAGACGAGCGTGAAGGCAAGGCTCAGGATGTAGGCGATGGTGATGCGCAGCAATGAATATGCGGCATAGGCGGGCAGCGCGAGGGGGCTGCGCGAGATTTCCACCTCGGGGGTGAATGGTCCCAGCCAGGATCGGCCTACGTTGGCCACAGCGTAGAAGAGAGCGAGCGCAGCCGCGAACATGATCACGTCGGGAAGACGCGAGACCTCGAAGCGCGGCAGCTGGGCCCACAGGCGGTAGGCGGAGAAGCCGCGAAATCCGGTGGTCCTCTTCATGGGCAGGCTCGCTTCATCGGTGGTGGAGGTTTCTCGGGATTCTCACTCAGGGTTGGGGAGGCGGAGGATTGGCTGCGACTCCGGGTTCGGTCTGCACAGGTTCGGTTTGGGCAAGCTCCGTTTGGACCAGCCGTCCGGTTGCGCTGTCGTAGTCGAAAATCTCGGCGTAGCGACCCCAGTTCAAGGCGGTATCGAGTTGGCGCTGAACTTCGTCCTCGCTGAAGTGCTCGTCGAGAATATCGTGGAAAAATTCGTCGGCGATGGCATGGTCGGACTTGCGTTTCAGGATGCTATCGATCTGCTTGAGGATGGTGACGTGTTCGAGGGCGGCCTGGCGAAACAGGACCTTGCGGGTTTGAATGTCGGCGTCGGCGAAGGTAATGCCCTCTTTGGTGAGTTCCACGTCGCCTTCCTTGAGCTTGGCAAAGCCCAGCAGAACGCAGGATTCGAGGATGGGAAGGAGATCCTCGACGTCCATCACCAGCTCTTCGCTGAGGCGAAAGAGATCCTCACGACCGCCGCGATCGTGCAGCAGTTCGATCAAGCCGGCCATGCCACCGACGCGAGAGTGAGGAAGGCGCTGATATCGGGGAGTTTTTGCGGGCTGCGATTTTCCGGCGGGGGGCGCAACCGCAATCAGGCCGGATTCTTCCTGCGTGAGCACGTGCTCGACGTCGGGCTCGGTCATGACTTTGTAGATGAAATCGACGAGTTCGGTGAAGCGTCGCGACTTGCGGTCGCGAGGATGCGAAAGCTTCACTTCGAAGTCGGAACGGATGCGCGCGGGATTGCGGCCCAGCACAAGGATGCGGTCGGCAAGCATCACCGCTTCCTCGATATTATGCGTGACGATGAAGATGGCGCTGGTAGGCATCTTCTTGTTGAGCCAGAGCTCGAGGAGTTCACCACGGAGGTTTTCGGCGGTGAGCACGTCGAGCGCGGAGAAGGGCTCGTCCATGAACAGGACTTCGGGCTCGACAACCAGGGCGCGGGCAAAGCCGACGCGTTGCTTCATTCCGCCTGAGAGTTCCTTGGGATAGGCGGTTTCGAAGCCGTCAAGGCCGACGGTGTCGAGGGTGCGTAAAGCGCGCTTGCGACGCTCCACAGCGGGGGTGCCGCGGGCTTCTAGCGGCGCCTCGACATTTTCGAGAACGGTAAGCCAGGGGAAGAGGGCAAAACTCTGGAAGACGATGGCCACGTTGGGCATCTGGCCGTTGAGGGGCTTGCCGTGCCAGAACAACGCACCTGAAGAAGGCTGAGAAAGGCCGCTGAGAATGCGAAGCAGCGTCGATTTGCCGCAGCCGGAAGGCCCTAGCAGGGTGACAATCTTTCCCGGCTCGATGGCGAGGTCGGTCAGGCCCACAACCTGGACGCGGGTGCCGTCCGGCTGGGGATACGACTTCTCGATCGCTCGGGCTTGGATGATGGGTTCGGTCAAGCTAAGAGGCTCCGTATTCTCTATACACGATATAGGCTAAGGCGCAAAGCCGCTGGTATGCTTTAATAGTGCGTTCACAAATGGAGCGGAAGGCGGCCGCAGGCGGATTAATACGGTCTGCTTAGGTCCCTCAGGGGCTAAAAAGTGTGTGTGAGAACTGGTGCCGTCCCTGACGGGACTCGCTCTCCCTCCCGTTGCTACCCCGGACTTACGTCCGGGGCTAATGAATGCCGCCGCTTTGCGGCTCAGGGGCTAAGCCCGGATTGTCTCCGGGGGCTTTACCCGGCCCGTTCGGCTTCGCTCAGGGCAAGCTGCTGAGGCGCCGCTCTTCCACGTTATCGCAGGCGGTGTCGCGTTTGCCGCAGGTGGTCTCGAGGTTACCCTAGCCTGCTAAAGACCCGCGTCTTCATTAACTCTGGATTAGCTCTGAAGAGCGCGCCTCAACTTTGCGCTGGCTCAGGGCGACACCGTTCGCCCCGCCGCGTTCGCTCCAGGCAAGCTCAGGAACTAAAAGGCGTGCGCTGATACGAAAATCGTACTTGCCTTAAGGGCTGCTAGGCGGCAAAGTCATCGCTGGCGGAGACTTTGACTCCCTGGGGCAGCCGGTCCGCCACCTCGGTAAGCAGCGCGAGTTTGGAGGCAAGATCCGGGGTCAACACCCCCGGCGCAAAACGCCATTTCCAGTTGCCTCCGTGGAGGCTGGGGGTGTTCATTCTAGCTTCGCTGCCGAGGCCGAGCACATCCTGCAAAGGGATGAGGCAAAGATCGGCGGCCGACGTCTGGGCCGCGCGGATGAACGCCCAGTGAACGCCATCCTCGCAGCGGCCCACGTAAGCCTGAGCAGCGCGGCGCTCGTGGTCGGCAGCCCCTGAATTCCACCAACCGACGGTGGTGTCGTTGTCGTGGGTTCCGGTATAAATCACTTTCCCAGCCGCTCGGTGCGGCAGGTACATGTGCGCGCCCTCGTCGCCAAATCCGAATTGCAGGACGGCCATGCCCGGAATCTGCAAGCGATCCCGCAGGGCGTGAACTTCGGGAGTGATGTAGCCAAGGTCCTCCGCGAAGAATGGCAGGCCCCCTAGAGCCTCGCGGAGTTTGAGAAACAGGTCGTCTCTTGGTCCATCGACCCAGCGGCCGTTGGTGGCGGTTTCGTCGGCGGCAGGAATCTCCCAGAACTGGTCAAAACCGCGAAAGTGATCGAGCCGGATGTAGTCACAATTATGAGTGGCCCAACGCAGACGCTGAATCCACCAGGCGTAGCCCGTGGCCTTCATCACGTCCCAACGGTAGAGCGGATTGCCCCAACGCTGACCGGTTTTGCTGAAGAAATCAGGGGGGACGCCGGCAACCACTTCAGGATCACGATTTTCGTCCAGGCGAAACAGTTCAGGGTGCAGCCAGACGTCGGCGCTATCGTAGTTCATGAAGATGGCGACGTCACCCACGATGCGAATCGAGCGCTCCGCACAGTAACGTCGCAGAGCCTGCCACTGCTCAAAGAAAGCGAATTGGACGGCGCGGCGAATCTCGAGATCGTCCGCCAATTCTTTGCGGGCATTCTCCAGCGCGGCAGGGTCACGATGGGCAAGCGCCGGAGGCCATTGATTCCAGCTATGTAATTTCTGGCGGGCGCGCAGCGCATCGAAGAGAACGAAGTCGTCGAGCCACCAGGAGTTTTCCGAGCGGAAGGATGCGAAGCGCTGTCGCGCGCTGCCCGAGGCTGAGGCCAGGAAATTTCGCACCGCGGCAAACAGCAGGGGCATCTTGGCGGCAAAAACGCGGTCGTATTCAACCGGTCCGGAGTCGGAAGAGGGTGCGGGAAGTTTCGCGTCGTCGAGCTTGCGCTGCGCGATCCAGCCATGGCCGACGAGACGTTCCAGGCTGATCAGAAGCGGGTTGCCGGCGAATGCAGAGGTGGAGGAGTAAGGAGAATTGCCGTAGCCCAGGGGACCGAGGGGGAGAACCTGCCACAATCCCTGGCGGGCGGAAGCGAGGAAGTCGGCAAACTGGTACGCGGCCGGACCAAAATCACCGATGCCGCCGCGCGAGGGCAGCGACGTTGGATGCAACAAGATGCCTGCGGCGCGCGGAAGCGACATGCAAAAAACTGACCTTGACTCTTGCGGCCATCCCGCAATGAAGCGAGGGAATGTGCTGCCGGTCCCTCAGGGGCTAAGAAGGGTACGTGAGAATGGTGCCGTCCCTACGGGACTCGCTCGACCTTCCCACCTCGACCCGGCACTCACGTGCCGGGCTATCACATGCCGCCCCTTCGGGGCTGGACGCCCGCCACGCCCGTTCCAGATCTTAGCCCAAGACCATTTAAGAGATCCCTTGCCTACGCCAGCTCGGCCCGGCCTTACGTTCCCTCTTCGCTTCCCGTGCGGGTGAGCGCCTTCATTTCATCCTGGTTGATCTTGATCTTGCCGGATTTTTCCATCTGGTCGCGGAGGTTGGTGACGAACAGACCAAAGAGTTCCTGCTGCTTGCCCTGGAGGAGCGACTCTTGAATCTGATCGCGCTTGGCGGCGAAGTCGGCGTCGGATGGAGGCTGGGATTCGAGCAGCGCGATGACGACTCCATTGTTGCCGCTGGTGATCGGTCCGCTGATCTCGCCCGGCTTCAGGGTGAAGGCAACCGCCGCCTGCCCGGTCATCGAGCCAATGTCGGGAACCTGGCCATCGGGAGCGACAAAGTCACTGGTTTTCACCGAAGCTCCCAGTTCCTTCGCAGCCTTCTTCAGGTCGTGCGCCGCCTTCGCCCGGTCAGAGAGTTCCTCTGTCTTTTGCGAAAGCAGGAGACTGGCGCGCTCGTTCTTGAATTCGTCCTCCACCTTGGTACGGATTTCCTCGAAGGTAGGGGTGGACTGCGGCTTCACTGCCAGCAATTGAAATACGGCGAATCCCTGCGAAACTGAAACCACGTCTGGCGGCGACTTGTCGGTCGCCGCGAACACCGCATCCATGAACTGGGGCGCAGGTCCCAAGCCCGGAACCATATCTCTGCGGCTGAAGAAGTCCGACGTAATCACTGGCACGCCTTTGGTGGCCGCGGCTACATCGAGACCCTTGGTCATGGCCTGGTTGCGCAATTCCTCGGCCTGTCCCTGCGCAGCCTGCTGGGCCTTCTGCTGCTTCAGAATGGGCTCGATCTGGGCTTTGACCTCGTCGAGCGTCTTCATGTGGGCTTCCTGCTTGTCGTCGACGCGAATGATATGGAAACCGTCGCTGCTCTTCACCACGTCGCTGACTTGTCCCTTGGGGAGAGAGAACGCAACTTTTTCGAACTCAACGCTGGTCTGACCTTTTCCGATCCAGCCGAGAGAACCGCCGGCATTGGCGCTGCCCGGGTCCTCCGAATATTCTTTGGCGACGTCTTCAAACTTCGCGCCCGACTTCAACTGCTTCAGCAGGTTGTCGGCACGCGCCTGAGCATCGGCCACGGCTTTGTCGTCGAGCTTACCATCGGCACCGGGAAGCGGCATCTTGATCCAAATGTGGCTAACCTTGACCTGCTGCGGCAGGCGATATTGATCGCGATGCTGGTCGTAGTAGGCCTGCAATTCCTGCCGCGAAACTTGCACGCTTGCGAGGACCTTCCCAATATCGACGACCGTGTACTTGACCTTGCGCTTTTCGGGAATCGAGTTGGCGTAAGTGTTCTTATGGCTGGTGTAAAAGGCTTTCAGTTCCTCGTCGGTGGGATGCAGTCCCTTGCGCAGGTCATCCTGCTTCAGGACGGCATAGTCAAACTTCACTTTCGTGTTCTGCTTGACGAACTCCTGCCGGATGGCGTCTTCGCCCACCGAGGCGCCGCCATTGATCAGCGCTTCCAGCTTGCTGATGAGGATTTCATGGCCGACGGATTGTTCGAACATCGTGGGCGTGAGGTTGTTCTGCTGCAGTAGCTCCTCGTACTGAACCTGGCCGATAAAGTTGCCTTCTGGAAAGAAGGTAGCGGCATAACGACCGTGCTGCAATTCATCTTTCACTTCGTCGGGCGTGGCTTTCAGTCCAAGGCGCTCGGCTTCGGCGATCAACGCTTGCCGGGTAATCAACTGGTCGGCGGCCCGTTGCGCGAAGAAAGGCAATAGCATGGACGCATTGGGACCCAGCTGCGCGCCTTGTTGCTGCAGCATCTGGCGGGCGGTCTGGCGGACCTGGTCGGCGGTAATGTCTTCGCCGCCGACCTTGGCCACGACGCCCTTGCCGGGCTGGCCGGTCAATTCGGAACCGAGACCGCCGGGAACGAACGCGATCACCATGGCGGCACAAATCAGCAGAAGCAAGCCACTGAGGACGATCTTTTTGATCGGCCCTTCAGTTTGCAGAAATCGAATCATGTTTTTGTGGTTTCCTTGATGGTTCCAGACATAGTGCGGAAGCCACAATTATAAACTACGCGCGGGGTGTTCGATGTCGCCCAGGGGCCGCTTGACGGAATCGCGAATTGCTCGATCGCCAAATCACAAACCGGTCAGACGTGCTGGGAGATCGACAAAATGTTTCCGTCAGTATCTGTCCGGGACCTCCCATCCCAGGATCGTAAACTGCATAGGCTTGAACTCCGGCACCTTGGTCACGCGCACCATGATGCCATTGGCAGCGAAGGTCAGGGCGAATCCGTCGTCTTTGAAACGAAGTCCCACAACGCCCTCGTAGAAAGCTCTTGCCTTGTCAGAATCTCTGGTGGGAACGAAGGCTACGATGTTGGTAGATCCCAGCATTCAACGCTCCCTGGAATTTCCCGGCTTCGAACTGCGACGAGACTTACCGGTCCCTGGCCGCTACGAGTCACTGAAATCGATCATCACCGGAGCGGAGCGGAACCAGTTGGTCTTGTAACCGACGTAGAGCAAGCCGATGGCGAACCAGATGCCGCCTACGGTCTTAGCGAGATTGTTCAGATTCCACCAGATCAATCCGCAGAAGGCAAAGCCTGCAAGGGGAAGGATAGCATCGCGCAAAAGCCGTCGCGGAGCAGCGGTCTTCTTTGCGATCACAGAAAATTGCCAGAAGCATGCGAAGTTCACGCCCATAAAGGCGAGGAAGGCGCCGAAGTTCAGCAGTTCTCCAGCGTGCTCGTAAGCGCTGCCGATGTAGTTCAGAACGACGGCGCCGATAAAGGCGAGCAGGCCGATGAGAAGGATGTTGTAGGTTGGCGTGCTGCTGCCGGGCTTCAGGTATCCGAAGAACTTGCGGGGCAGCACGCCATCGCGTCCCATGCCAAACAGCAAGCGGGCTGCGCCGAGCGTACCGGTCAATCCGCTGCCAAACGCGGCCACGATCAGGATCACAGCCATGGCGTTGAAGAGAAGCACACCGCCCACGCGGCTGCAGATGTCCATAAAAGCGGTTTCGAGGTTCGGAAACGAGCGCCAGTCGGGCCATACCCGCGATCCGAGATAGCTCTCGAACCCGCTGCAGACGCCGGCAAAGATGCAGGTCAGCACCACGGCCAGCAGCACGTTGCGTTTCGGATTTTCCACATCTTCCGCCAAAGTTGTTACGCCGTCGAAGCCGATGTAGGTAAGCGCCGCAAAGGAAGTCGCGGTCAGGATGCGGTGCGAGTTAAAGGTCTTAGGGTTATAGAACGGTTCGGTCGAGAACAGGCCGGCCCATCCTTGCCCGAGGTACAAGTAGCGAATCGCGAGCCATACGAAGAAAACCACAACCACTGACATGACTGCCAACAAGACTTTGTTCGCGCGCGAGGAGGATTTGACTCCGGCCAGATTGAGCGCGGTCATGATCCCAGCGATCAGCGCCGCCCACACGATGTAGGGAATCTGAGGCAGGTAGCGCTCGTGCAGGGCGGTGGAAATCCACACGGTGTTGATGAGCGGCTGCAGGAGGTAATCGAGGATCATCGCCCAGCCCGCGAGGAATCCCAGATGCGGGTTGAGCCCCTTGCCGACGTAGGTGTAGGCGGAACCGGCGGTAGGGTAGAGTGCGCCCATGCGTCCGTAGCTGACTGCCGTGATCAGCATGGCGAACAAGGCGATCAGGATGATGGTGACGAAGTGGCCGTCGGAAAGCTTCTGTGCCACGCCATAGAGCGGCACCGGCGCGATGGGCTGGATGAGAACGATGCCATAGAAAATCAAGTCCCAGAGAGTAAGGGTACGGCGGAGGCGCGGGACCGAGGACGCAGAAGGGGCGGTTTCCATGGGTCCGGCTATTGGATTATGGCAGGGCGGAGAATGTCAATATTAAAACGATTCCATAGGCCCGATTGGGCGACGACTGGAACCGCAATGCTTCGAGCGCGGGGCTCACTTTGGACCGTAGTCGAACCAGTATCCGCGCTGCTCGTTGCCTGACATGTGCCGCGTGTTGTATTCGAGAAGATAGTTCACGTGCGCATCGTCGAGCGGGAACGATTTCTTTGGCGCGTACGGATATTCACCCATGCTTAGGAAGGGCAACGGCGCGACGTAGTTGCCTTCTGCGGCGTAGAAATCCATGTCCTTCTCGTAGCCGTTAGCGGCGAAGAAATAGTCGCGCACCCAGCCCTGGGGAAGCGCGGGCAGATTGGTGGGATCGAAATCGAGGCGCACTTCGTCGCCGGAACCAAAGACGGCCAGTTTATCGTCGGTCGCGGTCAGCAGCGGGAGGACGTCGCCATAGCGGGTATATGTGCCTGCGGGACGAGTGTAGGGCCCGGTCGCACTCACCTTCTCATAGATGTACTGCACGTTACCGGGAGGCGTGCCTTCGATCTTGAATGGGTATCCGTGGAATTGGAGATCGGCGCGGACCAGCGGAAGGGGCGTCAGTCGGACGCTTTGGTCTTTGTCTTGAGAGTTCTGGGGCATTCGGCTCACCAGAATGCTGTCCCAATAAATCTGCAAGTTGGTAGTGATGCGAATCTTTTGCGTGCCCAGCGGCAGCTTACCTGTGAGATCGGCGGTCATGGTGCGCGGGCCGCCGGCGGGGAATCCTATGTCGTCGATCACGCGCACCCATTTGCCCTCCGCGTCTTTTTTATCTGGTTTATCTGGAAGAAGCGCTTCGACGTAGGGAGAAATCGCCTGCACACCGGCCTGGGACGCGGCGTACATGCTGTTCGCCGAGAAATATTCCACCTCGCCGTGCAACAGCAGCCACAGCGGGCCGCCACGGTAAGGATCGCCCAGATCCAGCGTGAGACTATGCGGCTTGGCGAATCCCTGGAATTGGGTCAGCGCGAAATCGCCAAAATAACGGTGAGCCCGCAAGTCGGGCAGTACATTGTGGCCGTGATCGTCCCAGGCGCCCGCGGGAGGACGCGCATCGTGGCTCACGACTACTTTGAACTCGGGATACGGCGGGTTCGACGCAAAATACTCGTTCGGATAGACATCAAAATCCGCGGGATGATCGACCGCCAGCAGGCGCGCCTGATCGAGATAGACGGCTTCCTCCAGCGGCTCCATGAAGCGGAAACTCAAAACGGACCTCGGACCTTCGACCTCGGACTTTGGCCAAACCGTCTGCGCTGAAGCCGGGAGTCTGAGGTCTGAGGTCTGAGGTCCGAGGTCTGAAGTTTTCTCACGGATCATGTTGCGGTCGATCTTCATGTACTCAATCGGACGCGGGATGTCGCGTTGGCTGGGCCCGACCCAGTGACCGACGACTCCGGCACCCAGCATGTCGGCGACGAATTCATAGCGCTCCCCGTTCCAGACAAACAGCGTGGGGCAGGAGCTTCCGCGGCGGTCGATCTCAAGAAAATCCTGCTGTTTGTCGCCGGCAATGTTGATTTCGTCCTGCAAGACGCCAGTCGGCCACAGCATGCGCACGATGTCGGCTTCTTTTGCATCGCCCAGACCGACGGTAAGATACGGCGAATTCTGGCCGAGATACCCATTGGAGCCGTAGATCTCAAATTTCTGCCGGTTGCCGCCGGAGAAAACCTCGACCTTGGTGCCGATGGCGGACTTGTTGTCGTTCAGTCCCTTGAGCGCGAGGCGCAGCCAGTGGTTCTTATTGCCGCCTTCATTGCGCAGCAGCACCGCGGGGCCGTGATTCTGCGTGATGAGCAGGTCGGTGGCGCCGTCGTTGTCGTAGTCGCCGGTGATGATCGCGCGCGGGTCTTTGAGTTGAATCTTGTCGAGACCAACGTCGGCGGTGACGTCTTTGAAACCATCAGCCCCGAGATTGCGGAAGAGACGGACTTCGCCCTTGCCGTCTTTGGTTTCGCCTACTGCGACGAGGTCGACCCAGCCGTCGTTGTCGTAATCGATGGCGGCAATGCCCCAGCCTTTGAGCCATTCAACTTTCGGAAAACCAACCCGGTCGAGCTTCTTGCCTTTGTCATTCCTCCATAGGGTTATGCTTTGCCCATTTGTCCACCCGTCGTGCGTGAAGGCCATATCCATCCAGCCATCGTGGTCGAAGTCAAGAACGGCCGCACCTCTTACCGGGGCAGGCATATCAGCAGACCACGGCCTTTGTAACAGGAATTTCCCCTCCCTCGGATTCTGCAAAATACCCGGCCCGAGTCCCGGTACCAAAATGTCAACCGCTCGGTCGTTGTTGTAATCCGTGCCGATTGCTCCTTCGCCCCCGGACGATCCCATTTCCCAGAATCCCAACTTCTCACTCACATCCGTGAAGGTTTCGTCTCCGTTATTCCGAAACATGTCGCCCCATTCGGCTTTGTCGCCGCTGCGAGTAATCAGCAAATCGAGATCGCCGTCGTGGTCATAGTCGATAAACGTGACTCCCAGGTTTAGGTTGTTGGCGCCGATGTTGGCGTCAGCAGTAACGTCTTCAAACGTACCGTTCTTCCGGTTATGGAATAGCCGGACGTCGTCGTTGCCGCTGAGGACGAGATCGCTCCAGCCGTCGTTGTCATAGTCGCCAGCTGTGCATCCGGATCCCTCCATTTTTGGGTCGAGCCCAGCCTTCTTCGTAACATTCTCAAACTTGCCATTGCCGAGGTTGTGGTAGAGGGAGATTCCTCCTTGCACACCGCCGGCCGCGACAAAGATGTCTATCTTTCCGTCATTGTCGTAATCAAGAAAGCAGGCTCCGTGCCCCAGAAAACCAAGGAATTGGTTCGCACGGGAACGCTCAGGCAGTTTTGATATGAGTCCAGCTTCCGCCGTCACATCCACGAACCGCACCTTGATCTGCGCGGGCGCTTTCAACACCGCCGACGGCGACTCCACCGCCCGCGAATACTGGCCCTGCTCGCCGTAGGCCAGGCTCATGGGCGCGCCGATTTTGTTTTGTGTGATGTACTGGAATTTCTTCAGGTGCTCGCGGGCGTGGTCGACGTCGGTGGATTGCTGGTAGGCGCGCGACAATCCGAACTCCGCGGACGCGTGCAGCGGGTTGAGTTGCAGCGCGTGCTGGAAAGCGTCAATCGCCTGCGGGAACTGCTTGGCTTGCACGTAGGCTGTGCCCAGGAAATACCAGGTGTCGGCGTCATTAGCGTCGATTTCAACCACGTGCTTGAACGCGTCAATCGCGGCCTGCGCGTCGCCGGTGTTCTTCGCCAGCAGCCCGAGGTTGTACCAGGCGTTTGGGTTCTTGGGATCCTGCTTGAGCGCGTTTTCGAATGCGGCCTTGGCCTCGTCGATCTTCTGCAGGTTCAGGAAGGCGATGCCTTGATTCAGACGCGCAATCGCCAGCTTGGGATCGAGCTCCGCGGCGTGCTGAAACGCCTTGAGGCCTTTCTCGAAAAGCTGCTGGTTCATGTAGGCCGCGCCCAGATTGTTCATGCGCGCGGCCTCTACGGGATTCGATATTCTCGTTTGCGTCTGCGGGGTTGCGAACAGGCCAAATGCAGCCAACAGCAGGCCGAGGACAGCAACTGAGATTCGCGGAGTCATCCGATTAAGAATTTAACCACAAAGGGCACGAAGGCACACGAAGGAAACCGATTGCTTCTCAACATAGTCCATGGTTGCCATTTCGAGCGAAGCGAGAATTCTGCAGTTGAGGCGCTGACGAGAAACAGCAGGTTCCTCGTCGCATTCCCTTCTCGGAATGACAAGGTTTGAAGGGGCGCAATCTGCAGCGCGAAACTACTTGCCTCGTAATGCTGACGGCTTGCCATACAACCGATTCGCGATCACGCCCTTCCCTTCCTCAATCGTTACCGTCTGCCCCGCATTGATGTTGGAGAGTTTGTCGGTCTGCCCGCTGGGCCATTGGATTTCGATGTTGTCAGCTTTGGTTTGCGTGCCCAGGCCGAACGTGAGCACCAGTTCGCTCTGGGAGAGATAACTCGAGCCCGAGCGCAGCATCTTCCACTGCTTGTCTTTGTTGCCGCCCGAGTTGACATGTACGACCGCGCCGATGCCGTCGCGGTTCGATTTCGTGCCCACCAACTTCACGCGGAGACTGTGATTCGATCCACCTTCATTGTGAAACAAGTAGGCGGGGCCGGCGTTTGTGGTAATCAGAACATCCAGAAAACCGTCATTGTCGATGTCGGCATAGGCAGCGGCCCGCGCCACTCTTGGGGCGGCGAATGCACTTCCCATCTGGGCCGTCACTTCCTGAAACTTGCCGCCGCCGAGATTGCGAAATAGATGCGCGGGCTCGGCATAACTGACGCGTTTTTGCACACGCTCAATGGCGTCTTCAATATGGCCATCGGCGACGAAGATGTCGGGCCAACCGTCGTTGTCGTAGTCGAAAAAAAAGCAGCCAAAGCCCAGCGTGACCAGCGTGGCGCGGCCCACTTCCGACTGCGGAGCTTCATCGACAAACAGGCCGTTGCCTTCGTTGTGATAGAGCGAAACCATCTGGTTGGCGAAATTGCTGATGATGACGCTGGCATGGCCGCTGCGGTCGTAATCAGCCGCGTCCGCGCCCATCCCAGCGCGAGCCACTCCATCTTCGCTGAACGCGATGCCCGCGGCGACGCCGCGTTCTTCAAAGGTACCGTCTTTCTTGTTCACGTAAAGCTTGTTGGGCTGCGTGTCATTGGCGATCAGGAGGTCGGGCCAGCCATCCCCGTTGTAGTCGAGAACCGCAATTCCCAAGCTTTTGGAGGTTGGATCGGCAAGCCCGGCCTTTTGCGTGGCGTCTTCAAATTTGCCGCCGCCCAAGTTATGCCACAAACGGACGGATGTTCCCTTGTACGACTCGGGCGTGCAATAGGATTTGTGGGTGCCGTCGAGCGTGCAATAGAGATCGGTTTGCTCGCTCCACTGCACGTAGTTCGCAACAATAAGATCGAGTTTGCCGTCGCGGTCGTAATCAACCCAAGCGGCGCTGGTCGAGAACTCGTTCGGCCCCCACATACCCGCAGACTTGGTGACGTCGGTAAACGTGCCGTTTCCGTTGTTATGAAAAAGGTGGCTTTGGCCTAGCGCCGTAATGAAGAGATCATCGAAACCGTCGTTATCGTAATCGCCCACGGCCACGCCCAGTCCGAACATGGGGACAGCAAGCCCGGCTTGGCGCGTGACGTCCGTGAACGTGCCATCCTGGTTGTTGTGGTAGAGCTTCAGCGTGGTGGCGCCGGCGTGAGCGTGCCCTGGCCAGTCTTCGCCGTTGATGAGGACAATGTCGGGATAGCCGTCATTGTCGTAATCGATGAAGGCGCATCCCGGTCCCATGGTTTCCGGAAGCCATTTCTTCCCGAAGGCGCCGTTGTTATGAGTGAAATGGATGCCGGCCTGGGCGGTGATGTCGCGGAAATGGAGTTGCTGGGCAGGGCTCGTTATTGCCAGCAACAGAATCACCAACCACGGAGACACCCTTCGGCTGCGCTCAGGGCAGGCTGCGGCACGGAGGAATCTCAGAACAAAGAGCCTTTGCCTTTCTCTGTGCCTCTGTGCCTCCGTGGTGAATTGCATTGGGGGAAGGCGCATCATCTGGAAGCTCCGGCAGATGATGCAATGGACTTGCGCCGGGCTTTGCCCCGCTGGACAGCCGAGAGCTTGCCCTGAGCTTGTCGAAGGGCGGCTGTCCCCACATGGTTCGCGGAAACAGCATTCAGTGGAACTGAGACGTGCTCGTGGACCGCCTGCCGCTCGTTGTTATCCTCGGGATGGAGCTGGCGATACGGTCCGGTGATCGCCTGCGACGATTCGTCCGCTTTGAACCGGAGATAACGTGCCTGATGCTCTTTGGCTAGCTTCTCATTGCCCAAGCCGCTGTAGCACAGCATCAGGTTGTAGTGCGCCTGCAAATCTTCGGGATCAATCGCGAGCACGGAGTCCAGCACCTTGACCGCATCGTCGTACTTTCGTTGCAGAAAAAGAATGCGCCCCAGATCGTTCAACGCGACTCTGTCGCGCGGATACTGCTTCAAAACATTTTGCAGGCGGTCGGCCGCGCCCGCATAGTTTCCATCGGCGCGGAGAACCTTGGCATAGAAAAAATTCGCCCGCGCGAGATTCGGGCTTAACGCCAAGGCTTTTTCCAGCACTGTGCGGGCGCGCTCCATATCGCCTTCCTGCACGGCGCAGCGGCCGATGTTCACCCAGCCATCCGGATTGGTCGCGTCCGCTTCCGTGATTTTCTGGAAGGCGGCGGCCGCCCCTTTCAAATCACCCTGCAGGAACAAGCCGATTCCATAGTCGTTCCAGCGCTGCCATTCCTCCTTGCGCACTATCGTCTTCGGCTGTGGAGCGGGAGCATTGTGCGCGATGACAGGGAGCGTGACTTCGTTTTCGGCGACGGCAATGATGGGCAGATCGGGAATTTTTTCTTGTTTCGCAGAAACGCCGCTGAGCGACGCGGTGAACACCGTAGGGCGATCGTCGTAGTCGGGTGTAACTGCATTCGGTTTGGTCGGATCAGGCAAGCCAGCGAAAGCTTCGTGTGTTCCGTACCACGAGAACTTGCGATAACAAAGGCGGGCGTGCAGCGTGATCTTACTGCCCACGTTTTCCGGGATCAGTATGCGGTAGTGCACCGTGTCGGCGGCGCCGGGTGGAATCAGCCGCACATAGACCACGGCGCGTGTCGCCCAGGCGTTGCGCTTGTTGATGGGATTGCCGTGGGCGTCGATTTGCAGGGAGCGATAGAAGTGGGCGCCTTTTTCGACTGGGCCATGACCGTTGTCTTCGACCATGCCGCTCCAGAAAATGGTCTGACCTCTGTCATCAGTCCCTTTCAGTTCGAGCCACGTGTCGTAGGCATCGACGGTGCCACCGGGGAAGAAGTGGCCAACCTTTTTCGTGCGCACCACCACATCGATGCGCACGGTATCGCCGCGCCGCAAGGCTGGCTGCACGCGATTCAAAGGCGCGGTGACAGGCGCTGCCTCGGCACCACCTTCGGCCGTGACTTTGCTTTCCGCTTCTTCTCCGACTGCGAACGTGGTAGAAAGCTCCGACTGGCTCGCAGCGCCTAATTTCAGCGGAGCTTGCGCCGGAGACAGCGCGAAGATATCCACGGTGAGAGCGCCGTTCTTCAGAAAATCCTCGGTCAGCTTGAGCTGCTTCTCGTCTTCGTTTGCCGTTGGTAGCGCCGTATTGGCCGCCGGAAATCGATGTGAGTGCACGAAGCCGTTGATGTTGCCCATGTCCTTCGATGCTTCCATGGGCATGTGGCAATCGGCGCACTGCTGGGGCTTGGGGGGATAGTAGAAGGACCGCGCCCCCTGCCCGGAAACGCCGCTGGCCTGCCAGTTGTCATACTCGTTGAAGCCGCGGAACCAGCGGTAATGATTCACCGGCACATCGAGATGCACCTTATGGCATGACGAACAGAACTCCGCCGTCTGCTCACGCATAAAGGGTTTCAGGAACACGCGCCGGTGCGGTTCCGGATTCAGCTTGATGAGGAAGTCGTGCAGCGCGCGCGCCACGGGATTCTTGGTGGCCGCCAGTTCGTGCAGCTTGGGATACTCCAGATAAAAATCGCCCTGACCCATCGTGCTCTTCGCGTCGGCGATGGAGTGGCACATCATGCAGCCCAGCCCCGCCTGCGACTCCGGCCGGTGCACGATCTGCTTGATGGGAATGTCCATCATCCCGCTGTACAGCACGGCAGGATCGTGGCAGCCGCCGCACCATTTCGAAGGCTTGGTGCCGATCGTATCCTGCATGTACTCGATCGACTTGCGGTACCACTGATTGTTGAACGACGAGAAATGATGGGCCGAGCTGAACCACTGGTTGTAGATATCTTCGTGGCAGCGCTTGCAGGAATCCGACTCCATGAAGAACTTGCTAGGAATCTTTTGATTGCCGTAAACCTGCGCGGAACTGGGAAAGAAAGAACCATCGGGGCCATCGCCTTCGCCGTTCATATTTTCCGGCGGCATCGCGGGATTCTGGATGCGGCCCCGGGTCTGCCAGCCCTGACGCACATAACGCGCGCCGTAGCCGATTCCGGCGAGAACCACAAGACAGATCGCCACACGAAGAACGGCAGCGGCGCCGCTCGACGCCGGCCAGTCCCGCCTTCCGAGACGCTCCGCGACGAGCAGTCCGACCCCCGCAAGCGAGATCACAATGTGCAGATACAGCCAGTTCCATTCGGCTCGCAGTGTGCCCGTCTTGAGGAGAATCAGTCCGAGAATTGCCCCTGCCGCGATCAGCACCCAACCAGCACGGGAAACGATACTTCCAGTGCGCAGGAGGCGAAGTAGGACGGGAACGAGCAGGATCGCGGCAATCACTCCGCCCACTGCGTGCAGCAGCACCACTGCCGCGTAGAAGATATTGGGCTGCGGAAACGTGTAGAGGTATGCGGCCGAAACCACCAGGAACGGCAACAGCCAAGCCAGCGCCCGGCCGGCGAAATTCTGCTTTGAAGAACTCTCTTGCATGGAAAAGACGTAGGAGGCTTGCCACGCCAGATTCAGCCCACAGTCTCTGAAAAGACGCGTAGACCAAGTTACTCAGCGTCGGTCAGAGACGGAATAATACAAACATACTATCGACTGAGACTCGGCGATCTCAGCCGATGGGCGGGATCTTGCATGCGCCGCATTCCGCTTCCAGCGATGCGGCTACGGCTAACACTCGCTCTTCCTCCCAGGGACGTCCAACGATCTGCACGCCGATGGGTAAGCCTTCCGGCGAGCGGCCCACCGGAACGACCGCGGCGGGATTGCCCAACAGATTGAAGAACTCCGCGTAGCTCCAGGCATCGAGGTATTGCACGGTCTTGCCCTCGATGGTCCAACTACGTTCGCCATGCCGGAAAGCCGGAATGGCTGCCGCCGGACAAAGCAGGATGGGATACTCGCGCATCTGTTCGAAGACCCGCGCCCGCACGGCATCGCGCCGAAGCCAGGCATCAAGCAGCGATTCGCCGGTAAGTGGAGTCTCTGCCAACGACCATTCCAGAAACTCTTTCAGCACGGGACTGAGGTCGCACTTGCGCTCCTGAAACATCGGCCGCAAAAGCATCCCGCCGGCGCCAACGAAAAACATTCGCCATAGCAGCCGCGCTTCTTCGAGGCCTTCGGGGCGGAATGGGTCCACCGCAAAACCGCTATGGCGTAAAGCGTCCGCCGCGGTTCGCACGGCTGCGCGAGTTTCCGGAGTCACGGGCGTGCGGCCGTCATCTTCGAAATACCCGATGTGAAGCCTTCGGACTTCATCGCCTTCCGGCCAGCGCAACGGCACGGGCGCCGAGCAGGTGTCGCCGTCATCAGCCCCCTGCATGACTTCGAAGAGCGCTTTCAAATCTGCCACAGTGCGCGCCATCGGGCCGACGACCCCAATCAGCGCAAACGGCCCGGCCGAAGTTGGATAGTGTCCGGTTGACGGAATTCGCCCCGGGGTGGGCTTCAGCCCGCAGATGCCGCTGAAGTGCGCGGGCACGCGAATCGATCCGCCACCATCGCTGCCTACTCCGCCGGCTGACATTCCCGCTGCAATCGCCGCCGCCTCGCCGCCACTCGATCCGCCGGGTGTGCGCTCCGAATCCCAGGGATTGTTGGTCCGGCCATAGAGTAGGTTGTCCGTTTCCCAGGCCATCAGGAGTTCGGGCGTGTTGGTCACGCCCAGCACGATCGCTCCTGAACCCAACAAACGAGAGACCAGCGGCGCATCCCGCCTGGAGACAAAGCCGGCTCGTAGGCGAGTCCCCGCCTCGCAGAGCAGTCCGGCAACCTCGATGGAACTCTTGATGGTGATGGGCACGCCATGCAGAGAGCCGAGTGCCTGTCCACTGAAGACTGCTCTTTCGGCTTCTTGTGCCCGTTTTCGGGCCCGCTCCGCATCGACTTGCACAAACGCGTTCAGGCGGGGATTCAGCTTTTCGATTTTCCGGAGGTGGGCCTCGACAAGTTCGAGAGGGGAGATTTTCTTCTCAAGGACATGCCTCGCCATTTCGACCGCTGGAAGAAAAGTGAGATCGCTCATGCTTCGCGTGCCTCCATGGCGCGATCAATCATTCGCTTTTCTTCCCGGGTCAGGGGGCGGAAGGTGCTCTTTGCCAGATCGCCCAATTGGAGTGGTCCGATCGCTACACGCACCAGTCTCAGCACTTCCACGTTCGCAGCCTCGAACATGCGCCGAATCTGACGGTTCTTGCCCTCGTCGAGGACAATCTCCAGCCAGCAGTTCTTCTGCCCGGCGCGCAACATGTGAGCGCGTTTAGCTCGCAGCATTTCCCCGTCTCGAGTCTCCACTCCCCGAACCAGCGACTCGACGAGCAACTCATCCGCAACCTTCGCAATCTGCACGTGGTAAGTCTTTTGCAGATGCGTCTCCGGAGCGGTCACGCGCGCGCCCCACACAGAATCGTTGGTTAGCAGCAGCAGGCCTTCACTAGCCTTGTCCAGGCGGCCCACGGGGGCGACCCAGGGCAGAGATTTCGGCGCGAGAGTTCCGCTGGGTGGTCCAGCCTCGTTCAACACCTGATAGACAGTGTCCCGCCCTTTTTCATCCGAGGCCGTCGTTACGGCGCCGCGCGGTTTGTTCATCATGAGGTAGATCTTCTGTCTCGCCTCGACTGTCTGTCCGTCTACAGCGATCCGGTCCTGTTCCAGCAACACCGGCGTCTCCGGATCGTGTCTGACCTTCCCGTTCAGAGACACCCGGCCGGCTCGAACCAATTCAGCCGCTTGCGAGCGCGAGCAGTAGCCCAGCTTGGAAAGCGCGCGTGCCAGATCGACGCGGGATGCGGTTTCCTCCGGCTTCACGGGTTCATGCTAACTGAAGTTGGATGAACCACGAAGGACACGAAGTACCACGAAGGAGGCCTCCCCAAGTTTCCCCGCCTGACTTAGCGTCCTTTGTGGTTTTCCTGATTCGAACGATGCACAATCCCGCGGCACTTGGTAGGATGTTCATCGCCGACTCTCTGGAAAAGGAGCGCCCATGGCCCACCAGCACCCTCCCCGCTTTCTGAAGATCGTAGACGACGCCAAGACCCGCATTCACGAAACTACAGTGGACGCCGTCAAGGCGCGCCTGGACCGCGGCGACAAATTTCTGCTGATCGACGTGCGGGAGGAAAGCGAATTCGCCAAGGATCATCTGCCCGGCGCGATCCACCTGGGCAAGGGCGTCATCGAACGCGACATCGAGGCACGCGTGCCCGAACTGAACGCAGAGCTGGTGCTCTATTGCGGGGGCGGGTTCCGGTCCGCCCTGGCTGCCGACAATTTGCAAAAGATGGGCTACACGAACGTGATCTCGATGGACGGGGGCATTCGCGGCTGGCGGGAGAAGAATTATCCGCTGACAAAGGGGTGAGAGCTCAGTTCTCAGTTCTCAGTTCTCAGTTCTCAGTTCTCAGTTCTCAGTTCTCAGTTCTCAGTTCTCAGTTCTCAGTTCTCAGTTCTCAGTTCTCAGTTCTCGGCTCTCAGTCGGCTCTCGTTCACCACCTCTACTCGCTTATGAATGGTCGCATCTTCTTCTGGTCGCTCACCTCTGCACTTGCCGGTTTTCTTTTCGGTTTTGACACGGTCGTAATTTCCGGCGCCGAGAAAACGATTCAGTCGCTTTGGGGGCTGAGTCCCGGACTGCACGGGATTGCGATGGCCTCCGCCCTTTACGGGACCGTGGTTGGTTCCCTGATCGGGGGCTGGCCCGCCGACCGCTTCGGGCGCAAAGCCACGCTGCTTTGGATCGGCATTCTTTATTTTGTCGGCGCGGTCGGCTCAGCTTTGGCGCTAAACGTCGTCACTTTTATTGTCGCGCGCTTTGTGGGCGGGTTGGGCATCGGCATCTCTACGGTGGTTGCCCCAATGTACATCTCGGAGATCGCACCGCCGAAGCATCGCGGGCGCCTTGCAGGAATGTTCCAGTTCAATATTGTTTTTGGCATCCTGATCGCTTTCGTCTCGAACGCGCTGCTCGCGGGCATCGGCGAAAATGCCTGGCGCTGGATGCTGGGTGTGGCCGCGTTTCCCTCGCTGCTCTACGCGGTGTTCTGCTTTGGCCTTCCCGAAAGCCCGCGTTGGCTGCTCAGCAGGAAGGGCGATCGCGAGGGCGGACTGCAAGTCCTGCAGCGAATCGAACCTGACGTTTCGAAAGCCGAAATCGCAGCCCAGGCAGACGAGATTATAGCTGCATCGTCGGAACAAGCATCGGCGGGACATTTCTGGACGACGCGTCTTCGCAAGCCGATTCTGCTCGCCATCCTGATTGCTTTCTTTAACCAGATGTCTGGCATCAACGCTATTTTGTACTTCGCTCCCCGTATCTTTGAACTTACCGGGCTCGCCGCAAAAGCCGCGCTGCTGCAATCCATCGGGATTGGCGTCACCAATCTCGTTTTCACTTTTGTCGGCCTCTGGCTGATCGACCGGCTGGGCCGGCGGACGCTCCTCTACATCGGCTCGTTCGGCTACATCACCTCGCTGGGCCTCGTCGCCTGGGCGTTCTTCACAGGCCATTTTTCAATCGTGCCGGCTTGCATCTTCGCATTCATCGCTGCCCACGCGATTGGCCAGGGAGCGGTTATCTGGGTCTTTATCTCCGAAATATTTCCTAATCGTCATCGTGCGGAAGGTCAGACGCTGGGGAGCTTCACGCATTGGATCTTTGCAGCATTGCTAACAACTTTTTTCCCGAGAATGGTTTCTGCCTTCCCGACCGGTTACGTTTTCTTGTTTTTTACGAGCATGATGGTTCTGCAATTGATTTGGGTAAAGACCATGGTTCCGGAGACGAAGGGTGTGCCGCTGGAGGAGATTCAGAGGCAACTGGGGATCGAATAGGGTTATCTCTGACCGTATGGGTCGGCCAGTTGTCAACGAGCGCTAACGCCTGTTCTCAACAGCTAGTCAAAGCGTGCTAGCATCTCGACGTATGAAGACAAGGGCTGTTTTCCTTGGACTCGTCCTGTTTTCAGTCGCTGCGGCGCAACAGGGGCATCCAGCGCCAAACGGGGCGATTTACGGTACCGTAATTACCTCGGAAGGGGAGCCAGCCAAATCGTTGAATCTCGCAGCAATGCCAGTGGGCGTGCCACTTGACACAGCACTTCCTCACACCAAAACGAATGACCGCGGTGAGTATCGCTTCGAGAATCTACCATGGTGGGGCAAGTACAACGTATTTGCGGACGACGAAGAGGCCGGATATTCGTCTTACAGTACCGGCCCAGCAGACAAAACTCAGCCTGCGGAAGTTGAAGTCACGCCTGAACGCTGCAAGGTGGAATTTAATCTCTCGCTCCCTCCCAAGGCAGGATTCATTCGGATTCATCTCACCAACCGAAAAACTGGCAAGGCAATCCGGGCAATGATAATTGCGGTGGGGCCGATGGAGAGGCCCGATGCGCGCCTTTTCACAGATCCACTAGTGTTCACGATGAGCTGCTATTCGGACCGCGTGATTTTAGTCCCGCCAGACGAAAACCTCCTGCTGCACGTCAGATCAGATGGATTTCGGGAATGGGATGAGAGCGTCGGGAAAGGGAAACCCATCAATGTGCCTAGTGGAAACCTGCTCACGCTGAAGGTTCAACTCGACCCTACAGAATGACTGGGGGGCTAGCCCACACGTGCTTCCATTTCCACGACCGAGGCTGCCCCACTCGTCGCGGTTTTCGACGAGTGGGCACCACGGACCTCAAAGTTCCTGTTCCCCTCGTCACCACAAACGCCTGGGGCGGCCGACGAATGTTCATGTGTGTTCAGCCGACGCTTTGATACCATCGTCCGTGGTACCCACCTGTCGAAAACCGCGACAGGTGGGGCAGCCTTCTTCGTGGTGATGCATTGAACGAGCGCGAAGCATGTGTGGGCCAGCCCCATTGTTTCTCCTTCGAGGCAGGGAGATAGTTTCGCACAGTTCCAAAGGAACAGAGATTCGTCTAGCCAAGGCAATGCTGCCGGAGTCCGAAAAGGGTTTCAGGACCGTGGCAAAGCGGGCAGCGCCACTTTCTGCTGGATTCCCGAGCCTTCGATGATCGTGTAAATGAAATCCGCCGCCACTTCGTGCAGGACTTCGGTCTCACCATTCGGCCAGCGAATGCTTACGTCGCTCATCTTCTCGTTCGCACCCAAGCCGAAATGAAGGCGCAAATCGTTTTGCGAAAGATAACTGGCACCACCCCGTACTTCGTCGATCTGCACCAGAGCCCCAACCTTCACCGTGACGCGCGCTCCGATAGCCGCCTTGTTGCTCTTCGTTCCCACCAGCTTGAAGAGCACGCGGTGATTCGAGCTTTCCGTGCGATTCAGCAGTAGCGATGGCGGCTCACCCACGTTCAGCACCACAATGTCGACGTTGCCATCGTTGTTGATATCTCCAAAAGCCGCGCCCCGCCGCGATTGCGGCGGCATATTTGCCAAGACCGCCGACACATCGTCAAACGTTCCATCGCGATGATTGCGGAACAGCAACATCGGCTGCCGGTAAGGCGTTCCGCCCGGAATCGCATCCACCTGCGGATAAACATGGCCGCTGGCCACGAACAAGTCGAGCCAGCCATCGTTATCCATATCGAAAAATGCCGTGCCCCAGCTGACCAGCGGATAGGTTGGCTTCATCAGTTTGGCACGCACGCTCACGTCGGCAAAGGAATCGTTGCCCAGGTTGTGATAGAGCGTCGATCCCTGCTCCACGAAGTTGGTCACGATCATCGACAGGCGGCCTTCATGCAGGTAGTCGCCCCAATCCACGCCCATCGATCCCTGCTCCGCCCCGTCGCCGCTCAGCGCCACTCCGGCGAGCAATCCGACATCCTCGAAAGTGCCGTCGTGCTTATTGTGATAAAGAAAATTCGGCCCCGCATCGTTGGCCACGTAAAGGTCGGGCCAGCCGTCGTTGTCGTAGTCTCCCCAGGTCGCGCCCAACCCGTAGTAATGATGCGGATCATCCACGCCCGCTTTTTTCGCCACCTCTTCAAAGGTTCCGTCCCCTTTGTTGTGAAACAGCAAATCCGATTCGCCGGGCAGCCCCCAGGGACCGCACTGGACCAGAATTCCCTTGAAGCGGCAGAATCGCGGATCATTGCCGAACTCAGGCAGCTTGTCGATGTCCACGTGCACGTATCGCGACACAAAAAGATCGACCTTGCCATCGCGGTCGTAGTCGGCCCAGGCTGCGCCCGTGCTGAAACCTCCTGCGCCGACTCCGGCTTTTTCCGTGACGTCCTCGAATTTGCAATTACCAAGATTGTGATAGAGCGCGTTGCCGCCGTAGCCGGTCACATAAATGTCCTGCAGCCCGTCGTTATCGTAGTCGGCCACCGCCACGCCCATGCCCCAACCTTTACGGGTCAATCCGGCTGCCTTGGTGATGTCGGTGAATTTGGGGTTTTTCCCATTGGAATCGGTGTCTTGATGGTAGAGCGTGATCATGGGATCGCCGCCCGCGCGATAGCGCTCCACCGTCGATCCATTCACGGTGAGGATGTCGAGCTTGCCGTCGTTATCGCAGTCGATCAGCCCCACTCCTCCACTCATGGATTCGACTATGTACTTCTTGTCGGACGAAGAAATGTGCGGAACGGTCAGCCCGGCTTTCTGGGCGATCTCTTCGAACTGAGGCGACACAGTCTGCGGCGCTTGGGATTTCGCGGGTGCGATCTGGGCGCACGCCGTCGTAGCTACTAATACTTGGACCCACGAGACCAGCCAGATTCGCATAGAATCGGAGATTGTCGATTATACTGGGCCGGCAATTCCGCACTGAATCCAGTTGGGGAACTCATCAGGACGCACGGATGATTGGCATTCGCACCAAAGATCTGCGCAAGGTCTACACCTCGGCGCCGCCATTTGCCGCTGGCGGGGGCTTCGGTTCGCCCACGGGGCGGGGCAAACAGAAGAAACAACCCAAGCCGGAGATTGTCGCCCTCGATGGCCTGTCACTTGACATTTCTCCGGGCGAAGTCTTCGGCCTGTTGGGTCCCAATGGCGCGGGCAAGTCCACCACTGTGGGAATCCTCACCACACGAGTGCAGCCGACAGGAGGCGAGGCTTGGATCGGGGAACATGAGGTATGGAAGGAACAGGTGGCGGTGAAGCGCCTGATCGGCGTCGTGGCGCAGCGTCCCAATCTCGACTTTTCCCTGACCGCGCGCGAAATTCTTCTCTTCCACGGCGCTTATTTCGGCCTCGATTGGGAAGAGCGAGGCAAACGCGCAGATGGACTGCTCGACCGTTTTAAGCTGCGCGACCGCGCCGATCAGATGGTGCGCGGATTTTCCGGGGGCATGATGCAGCGGCTCTCGATCGCGCGCGCCATGATGCACGATCCCCAGGTTCTATTTCTGGACGAACCCAGCGCCGGGCTCGACCCGCAAACCAAGTTGCTTTTGTGGGAAATCATTCGCGAATACAACCGGAGCGGCAAGACGATCCTGCTGACCACGCACAACATGGAAGAGGCCGACGCGCTGGCCCACCGCCTCGCCATCATCGACCACGGGCGCAACATCGCATTAGGCACACCCGCCGAGTTGAAAAGGTCCGTGCCGGGCGGATTCCTGCTGCGCCTGCGTTTCGGCCAGCATTCACCCCAGTTGCTGCAGCGGCTTCAGTCTCTGTCGGGAGTGAGGGAGGTGCGAACGAATGACGGCGACAGTAGCGCCGATCTGTATGCCGACCGGGGCGGCTCGCTGATTCCCGAGATCGCCACCCTTGCCGCGGCGGCGAGCGTCGAGTTACACGACGTGCACATCTCCGAACCGAGCCTCGAGAACCTGTTTCTGCACCACACCGGAAGGAGTCTGCGGGAATGAACTGGAAAGCGTTTTTCGCGATGCTGGCGCGCGATGCCCACGTGGCCCGCCGCAACGCCGTGGTCCTGATGTTTCAGACCTTCTTGCAGCCGTTGATGTTCGTCTTTATCTTCGGGCGCGTCATGGTCAGAAGCGGCTACATGCCGGAAGCCTACAAGAGCCTGCTGCTTCCCGGCATCATGGCTATCAGCATGGTATTTACAGGGGTTTGGGCGGTCGCCATGCCACTGATCGCGGAATTCCAGTTCACGCGCGAAATCGAAGACCGGTTGCTGGCACCGATGGAGATTTCCTGGGTCGCTATCGAAAAAGTGCTGGCGGGCGCGCTGCAGGCCCTCATCGCCGGACTGGTGGTGATTCCCGCGGCGTGGTTGATCCTGCGCCCGGGCGTCAATTTCAACCTGCACTCACCTCTGACCTTCGCCTGCGTCACCGTGCTGGTATCCCTGTTCTCGGCCTGTGGTGGTCTTGCCCTGGGGTGCAGCATCAATCAGAACCATATCGGCCTGATGTTCAGCATGGTTCTCACTCCCATGATTTTCTTTGGCTGCACCTACTATCCCTGGAGCGCGCTGGAGAAGTTTCCTATTCTGCAGAAGGCCGTACTAGTGAATCCTCTGGTATATGCCAGTGAGGGATTGCGGGGCACGCTCGTGCCTCAGTTCCCTCATCTTCCCCTGCTGGCGGTGCTGGTGGCCTTGACCGCGTTTGACGTGCTCCTGCTCGCCGCCGGGCTGCGGCAGTTCCGGAGTAAAGCGGTCAGCTAAGACCGTGTCGTGCTCTCCTCGATGGAATTGCAGATGGAGAACGGCCTGGAGAGGCAACCTACTTCTGGGCAGCCTGCGCTTCGATCTTCTCAATAACAAGCGCGCTGGAACCACCTCGCTCGAACACTTTTCCAGATGCGACTACTTTTTGTCCCGCGAAGGGTAAGAGTTTCTCGTTTTGTCCGGCGGAGGGTGTGGTGTCCGTGATCGGCCAATAGATTGTGCCTGTGTCGGCCAGGATCACGAGCGGAGATCCGGCTTTAGCACAGGCCGTCGCGCATTCGGCGCTGATTGGTTTTTTCAGGCCCTTGGTGAACGCGCAAGCCGAATCCAGGACATATCCTCTTACGGTGATCGATTTGCCCGCGTCGCTTCCTGCCGCCGACAGTGCAACCAGAAACGCGGACACTAACGCAAGTCTCACTCCATTGCCCAGTTTCATATGCGCACACTCCTTAAGGACTGATTCTCGGCCATCTTCTCTCAAGTGATCCTACCGCGGGTAGCCCATCCTTTGCCAAGCGCAAGTCCCGAGGAGTCCGGCTCCTTCGATGTGTCAGCTACCAGTAAAGCTTCAGCGCCATTTGCACCTCACGAGGATTGTTACAGGTGGAAAAGATCTTGCCGAAGTTGGGGTCGCCAAAGGTTGTGTCCGGCGGGCAGAACTGCGGGTGGTTGAAGGTGTTGAAGCTCTCGAAACGATACTCGAGGCGCATCCCTTCGTGAATTGCGGCCATGCCAAACTCCTTGAATATGGAGAGGTCGGCGTTATCCGCGCCCGGATTGCGCACCGCACCCAGGGCACGCGGCGCCGTGCCCAGCGCGTACTGCGCCGGCTGCGCAAAGAAACTGCTCCCGTCTGCGCTCGTGAAGTACTGGTTGATCCAGTCCGTGTCCTTCCCACCAGCCCGGTGCGGCGTGCCGATGAGGTCTGGACGCTGCGCTCCGAAGGTGGGGAGGCTGTTGGACAGGTAGAGCATAGGGTTGATAGGCCGGCCGCTGTTGAAGCGCCAGATGCCATTGGTGCGCCATCCCCCCACAATCGCGTTGAGCACGGGGTGCAGATTGCCTCCAATGAACTTGCCCCTGCCGATGGGAAGCTCGTAAGTGTAACTCAACTGCAAGACTTGAGGAATGTCAAAGGAAGAAAGACTCCGTTCACCGCCCGGATTGTTCGGATCCTGCAGGCTGGCGAAACTTCCCAGATAGACGTTGTTAGTGCTGGTCAATGAGGCATCGTCGATCGACTTGGAAAAGGTATAGGTCGCGAGGAATTCCAGGCCGGCCGAGAAGCGTTTCTCCGCCCGGACCTGCAGTGCGTGATAAATCGAGTTAGCGATCGGAGGCTCGTCGCCCGCGAATCCACCAAAGAACTGCGGATAGGGCATCTGCAGTTGCAGTTCCTGGATTTGCGAATTGGCCAGGATTGGGTTGTTGGGGTCGGTGATCAGCTGCGACGCGTTCGACTGGGTGGGATCGATGAAGGGATTGTTTACGTACGAAGTCAGTGTCGCAATTTGGGCATTGGTGTAGTGCTCGACCTGAGGTCCGAGGTGATTGATGCCGCCCGCATTGGCGAAGTAGAGGTGGGTTCCTTTCTTGCCGACGTACGCGGCATCGAGAACCAGATTCCACTTCATTTCGCGCTGGATACCAAAACTCCAGCTTTGCTCGTAGGGCACGGCGTTGCTGATACCACGGATGGGCCCGTAGGCGCCGTAACCGACGTCGTTCAACAAGCCCAGGCTGCTGCCTGGAGGTTTGATTGGACCGTTGGGATAGGGATTGCTCATCCGCGCAGCGGGCGTGGCTCCGTCCCCCTGGAAGGAGGCCACCAGGTTGGTCACTTGATCGAATCCTTGCTGCCCCACACCGGAAGTGCCGGCAACCGCTCCTCTCCATGCTGAAAAGTAGATGCCGTAGCCCCCGCG